>Ga0181520_10000158_pt1 | contig 139642 bp, 124 predicted proteins | sample PEATcosm2014_Bin_29_FD_132451 | JGI IMG/M metagenome (GOLD analysis project Ga0181520, IMG submission 132451) | Peatland microbial communities from MTU Mesocosm Facility, Houghton, MI, USA - PEATcosm2014_Bin02_30_metaG | ecosystem: Environmental > Terrestrial > Soil > Wetlands > Peat | place... | reverse complement strand
GCCCGCCTCCGCTTCACCGGCCGAGGCCAGAATCAATCAGAACCTGGCTCTCGGCATAACCAAAAACAGCAAACAGCAAGTGCGCCAAACAGAAACTGTCTCAACTTAGGGGGTCACCCCAGCCCGTTTAGCACCCAAAAACGCGCCTTTTGGGTAATTCTCTGCAACCATTGCGCAAAAATCACGCACCTTCGGAGGTGAAGGTCTCAAAAAAACGCAACCTTTCACGCGAACATTCGGGGGGTATACGGAACCTTTTAAGCGAACATTGGGCCACTTTGGAGCTGCATTTATGCCAACATTCCAGGTTAGAGGCCCGCAAGCGCCTCGGCCTGTGTCGGTAAGAGCTTTGCATACTTGGTGATACCAACCATGGTGAACACTTTGACGAAGTGCGGCGACAGCCCGAAAGCACTCACTTTCTGCCCTGAATTGGCTGCCTCGATCAGCAGTTGAATGCACACCGCGATACCGCTCGAATTAATATAATCGACCTTGGTAAAGTCCAGTAGAATCAGCTTCACATCGCCCTTCGGCAGTGCCTGGTAGGTGCCCAGAACCGCCTCTTTCGAGGTGCTGGAAATGTCTCCCTCGAAGCGGAGAACGCTGACCGGCTGCCCGCCCGGAGAAGTGATCTGATCCACATGCGCCTTGGTTTCACTTTGCACGATCTGGTCTCCCAATTCTTAAGTTAAACCATCCACAGCGGTTACGATTCCTTGTCCAGCCGTATTACCAGCCGTACATAACTGCTTTTGCCGTCTTTTCCTGCAACCCACTCCGCTTCGTCCACCAGCGCCTGAATCAGAAACATGCCCATCCCGCGCACATCTTCCTCGCCATGCATCTTGCGGTCTATGTTGGGTTTAGCAGGCTGCGACGTGATTCCGGTACCGTCGTCGATCACTTTCACTTCAAGCGCATCGGACCCCGCGGACAAAACCACTCCAACAGAAAGTTTTTCATTGAGACAATTTCCATGCTCAATAGCGTTGATGCAAGCCTCGGCAACGGCGGTCTTGAGATCCTCTACGCGATCTTCAGGGAAACCCATCAACTTGGCCACTGAGGAAGCAGCGCTCATGGCCACCTTCTCATAGCCTAGGCGGGTGGGCAACCGCACTTCCACCGTAGCGGATTTTCGCTCGCTCATTCCGGCGCTTCCGTGGAGCTGAATTCGCGGCAGAGCGTAAGTGCGGTCATGTCGTCTCCCTGCGGCCCGCCCCCTGAAAATAACTCGATGGCCGTCCACAATGCATCGAGGATACCATCGGCGTTCTCGACCCGGCACGTAGAAAACTCGTGCATAAGACGTTCCGGCCCAAACTCTTCATCCCCTTTGAAGACTTCGGTCAGGCCGTCGGTGTAGAAAAGCAGCCGCGAACCGGGAGCAAAGCTGTGCCGCTCGCTCGAGTAGCGCATTCCTGCCAGCAGGCCCAGCGGCGTGCCAGCGGCGTTGAACTCGTGCGGAGGGTGCCCGGGCTCGATTAGAAAGCCGGGATTGTGGCCCGCATTGACCACTTCTATTTCGCCGGCCTCGGGGTGGAGGCGTAGAAAGATGGCGGTGACATAGCGCCGTCGTGCCTCGTCGCCCTCGCTCCAGTGATGTTGGTTCATGCGGGTGGCCAACTCGTCGAGGGGCATGCCTGTGACGGCCATACCGCGGAAGGCGGAACGAAAGCCGACCGCCATAATGGCAGAGGCCATACCCTTGCCTGCTACGTCCGCCACCGCGATCAGCAGGCTGCCGTCTGGCTGTTCGACGATGTCGAGGTAGTCGCCACCCACCTCATAGCAGGTAACAGAGCGAAAGGCTGCTGAGTATCCCGGGATGGAGGGCAGTGTCTGGGGCAGCAGCGAACGCTGAATATCCCGGGCCGCGTCCAGATCCTGCTGCACGCGCGCAAACTCAAGATTGCGTTTGTGATAGCGGGCATTTTCAAGAGCCACGGCCGCCTGCAGCGCAAGACCCTCGATAAAGTCGGTTTCATACAAGGTGAGATCGCGGCCACCGGGTGTCGCCACAACGAGCTCGGTCATGCGCTTGCCGTCGCGGCCATCCAGAGGCCAGGAGAGCGGAGAGCCGTTGACTTCGCTGACGGCTACAGCCGGGTCAACGCCATAAACCAGGCCTGCGGACGGGAAGGCCGCGCCTGCCATTTCCAACTCGCGCACCACAATGCGCAGAACTTGCTCCAAGACGTCGTTTTCATGGGTGGTGGAGTGGACTTGGCGGGAAGCCTCAAGGAGCGCCTGGAGCCTCGCCACCTGTTGCTGCAAATCGATCGTTTCGTCCCCACCGAGAAGTTGAATCCCAGCCGTCATCGGACCCTCCGTGGAATTTCACTCTAGCACGGCAGACGATTCACTGGGATGGCAACCGGCTGCGGCCAGGTACAACCGGGAAGTTGGCGACACCGCGCGGTCAATACAGAGCTGGCGGCAGGGAGGTTGGTCCCAGTGGTGCGGTAGCGGTCCCGGCAGATGAAGTCCCCAGACTGGGCTGCCCTGCGGGACCTCCCTCTTCCAACTGGCCGTTGGTTGGTCGCTGCAAATGGGAACAGTCGAAACACAGGACTCGGCGCCAGCGGGGTGGGCGGGATAGACTGATACGAGAATCGGAGACCCGAGTGGAAATCCCTGCCAACGTTCTTGGCGGCTTGGACCATCCGAGCAGTCTTATTAGCCGGCGCAGCGACGGAGAGTCAGAAGCAACGCAAGACGCGGGTACAGCAGGTCGCTTTTTGATCTGACAGGAGGCAAGGGCATCTGGCCCACATTTCCGTTTTGAATTGCACTTGTGAGTCTTTGGATGTTCGTCCGCATCAGCGTCCACCGGGGTTTGAACGCTATGGGAGCTCCCCGAAGGGCTACACCCAATGGGTAAGAAACAAAACCAACCGTTTCAGCTATCGTTCAACGGATATCTGAAGGTCGACTTCCAGGGACCGCGCGTCACTTCCGATGGGGGCCTGGTTCTAGTTGGCGAACTGGACGAACGGTTGGGCTTCGGTGACCTCGTCGCGCAACACATGACCGACTCACGGCGCGGGAAGAACACGCCACTTCCGCTGGCGGACCTGTTGTCGCAGTCGGTCTACAGACGGATCGCGGGCTATGAAGATGCCAACGATGCCGAGGAGCTCTCGCAAGACCCGACGTTCCGGCTGATCGGTTCCGAGAGGTCTGGGAGCGTGGAGCGGCGCTGACTTCCCGCCTGTAATCCATCGAGACCTAAGTGCGGGCGCGGGAAGAAAGTTTCGCCGGGTTGGCGGCGATCAATCGCGAGTTGACCGGCAAAGCGGAAACCATCGGCTCTGCACGGCACGTCGAGCTGGACATGGACTCAACCGAGATTCCGGTGAACAGCCAACGGGAGGACAGCACATAGAACGGCCACTTCGAGTCCACCTTCCATCACCCTCTGCCGCTGTTCAACTGCGAAGGAGACCGCCCGACGGCAGAGCTGCGGCTTGGCAAGGTACATAGAGCCGAAGACTGGGACGAAATGCTGCTCCCCGAGATCGAGCACCAACGGAAGTTGGGCAAAGGGGTAGTCTTTCGTGCCGATGCTGCCTTTGCCAAGCCGGAGATCTACGAGGGGCTGGAGGAGCGAGGTGTGAAAGATGCAATCCACATTCCTCCCAACGGAATCTGGAGCTGGACATCGCCGAACTGATAACGCGGTCAGTCGGAAGACCAAGTCACAAAGCGGTGGTTTGTTACAAGAGTTTCCTGTACCAGGTGGCGAGTTGGAAGACAGCACAGCGGGTCGTGGCGAGAGTCGGGATTCACTTCGGGGAGTTGTTTCCCCCGCGGGAATCATCGTGACCAACCTGGAGACGAATAGCCGGGCGGGAGTGCAGTTCTACAACAAGCGGGGCACGGCAGAACAGCGGATCAAAGAAGGCAAACAGCCAGCAAAGATGGCGCGGCTGAGTTGTCACCGGTTTCGGTCCAACGAGGTACCGTTCTGGCCGACCCCGATCGCCTACAACCTGGAAATCTGTGGCGGCGGATCGCGCTGCCGAAGAAGGTCGACAACTGGTCACTGACGAGTTTACAGCGGCGGCTGGTGAAGACTGGCGGGAGGCTGGCAAAGCACATCCGGTACTATTGACGGCTCGTCGCGGAGAGACACCTGTCGCGACGACTGTTCAGAAGAATGGTGCGCAAGATCGAGGCGCTACTGGCATCAGCGGGGTAAGATTGGCACTGGCACCCGAACATCTTGGAAAGAAAGGGGCGGGGACGGAGAGGTGTAGGAGAAGTCGTTGAAAATGAGCCGGTTCCAGGTCTTCGTTCTTCGAGCAAAAGGCGGAGATGGCCACAAGTGGAGCTAGGGCGAGGTCAGCACGATAAGATTCTCGAAATCCGGAGTCGACGGAAGCCGTCCATTGTATACTCGCTCAATCCGGGAGGACTCAATGAAATCCCGGGTATTCCACCTCCATCCCTGAGAACGATACCTGGCCGTCGATCCTGGCACACGCCACAGATCCGATAAAGGAAGAAACCCATGCGAAGTTCACAGTTAGACTTGGGGAAGTACGATTCAGACAAGATAGACAATCATTATCTTGATTGCTACGATCCCATTCTTGAGCCTTTTCTGGAGACCGAAATAGCTCTTCTCGAGCTCGGGGTTCTTAAGGGCGGCTCGCTTATGTTGTGGCGCGATTATTTTCCGCTGGCAACAATTGTGGGTGTCGATATCAAGCTTCCCGAGGGATTTCAGCCTACGGAACGCATGCACATCTTTGAAGGCAGTCAAGCCGACCCTCAATTCCTAACATCTGTCGCAAATGCCACAGCCCCCGACGGGTTTAACATCATCATAGATGACGCGTCACACCAGGGCGAATTGACCAAGATCGCTTTTTGGCATCTCTTCAATAATCACCTTAAACCTGGTGGCCTTTATGTCATTGAAGATTGGGGCACAGGGTATTGGGATGACTGGCCTGATGGAAAGAGCCTGGACCTTGACAAATTCCCCCGGAAAGTGCGGACACACAACCCGCTTTGGTCAAAGATATCTGGGAAAATATTACCGAAGTCACCTTGGCCATGTCACAGCTATGGAATGATTGGATTCATAAAGGAGTTGGTAGATGAGCAGGCGGCATCTGACGTCACAAGAAAAACCATTCATGGTAAACCAAAGAGAGCATCACGGTTCGAATCTCTGATCATTAGTCCCTCCATTGTTTTCGTAAAAAAGGGGGCCTAAGCGCGTTCTGGTTCCCAAGCACTAATCCGGGTTGAATGCTTTGTGCAAGTACCAGTAGCGAGTCTTATACAGACGGTCACGACCTGTGCTTTCACCCCAGATCTTAAAGCTCAGTTCGTTGAACATTTCGATGTAGTCTTCTCGCTGCTACGCGATTAGGTCAGACCACACCAGGTCTGCTGATTGCAAGTGCTCATCCAGGGATCTCTCAGAGGAAAAAGGCGAAATGGGTTTGGTACGCAAGGTAGCTTGGCTGCTGTAGCACTTTATGATGTTCTCCGTACTCAAGTTCGTATCATTCGTTGAACACGTTACGGGTTTGCTGGCTTACTGTTTTTCATCGCCTACAGTTGAGCCTTTCGTGTTGTTCGTCTCGCTCGTTTAGGGGACTTCTCAAATGAGTCCGACCTAGGCGCCCTTTCGGCTCAGCGGCTGGTTTTCTTGCGAATTGGCAATGCGATGAGTTGGGAGGATCTCTGCTTGATCTCAGCTGCGGCGAACTTGGCCGTTACCTCATCGAGTGGACGTTTGGCAGAGAGAGGCCCCTGCCGCAGTCGGGTGTAGCGCACTAACGCTTGCGAGATAGGCGTCAGGCAAAGAAGCCTCAATCTGATTGGGTCAGACGGACCGGGATCGCAGGGGGAGATGCACGGAGCTAAGGATATTTCCGGAGGCCGGAAAAGGGGATCACTGATACGACGCACTCTAATTGCGTTCGTGCTCCTCATGGGCTTTGGGTACTTCGCAGCCTTCCCGGGGATGGGAGCTGTCCAGGAAGTTTGGAATGTGCTTTGCTTCGTCGTCTTCTTATTCGGATATCCGCTCTTAAAATTCCGGAAGGGATGGACGGATTTCTGGTTCGAAGCCTACGTGCTCCTGCTCGTGTTTGCAGACGTGGTCCTTTCGGCTTGGAGAGCGGACGCGGTCTTTGGTCAGCCATTAATTTACGGTGCCTTAAGTCAACGACGCATTGTGCTTGCGGCCTCTGTGCTTTTTCTGGTTTTTGCCTTTCGGCGGCGAATGGTCAGGTTGTCGGATATTGAGGCCGTGCTGGTGTTCTTGAGTTGGGCAAACCTGTTGCTTAATATTGCGATCCAGCTTTTACTGGATCCGGCTGATTTTGCAGGACGCAGCACTGGCTTTGTTGCCGGGGATCATTTTACGCTCCCGTCCCTTCTCATTATTTTTGGAGTCCTTTATTATGCACTGCGGGGCATTCGGACACGAAGGGCCAAATTCTACGTGGCAGCTCTCGTGCTTTTTGCTGGTGCGCTTGGGCCGAGTGGACGAGGCATGACAATCGCTATGGCCGTGACCCTGACCTATTTTCTCTTTAAGCTTCGGGGGGGTAAACGTGGTGTCGTGGCCATGTTCAAGTTTGGATGTTTTGGTGCTGTTTTGCTCGGGAGCCTTTTTATCCTCTTCCCACAGGCGCTTTCACAGCGGCTGGGATTGTATTCCGACGCATTCTCTGTGGTTTTGACCGGAACACTGTCTGAGGATGCCTCTGCCAACGCTCGGGTCCTTGAGACGCTGACTGCTCTTCCATATATTCTGAAGCATCCATTGCTGGGGTGCGGGAGTCTGAGCAACCAGTGGAATGGTGGAGCCAAAGGAATAATTGGCGAGTATTTCTACACGGATGATATCGGCCTCTTGGGTGTTGTGTTTTCATTTGGGGTCCTCGGGTTAGTCCTGTTTTTTTTCCAATATTTTTTTGCATGGCGGGCTGCGCACAAGATCCCGGCACGCTTTAAAACGCCGCTCCTGGATGCGACCAAGGCCTTACTTCTCTACAGCGGTTTATGGTCTTTTGAAACCGGCATGTGCGTATTTAATCCTGAGGTCACCCTCTTTTTTATAACTTTGCTGGCAGGGATTGCGATCGGATCGAAACCGAAGCCATCTTCTGTCGCTTTGAACGAGAAGGAATGCGGTCCCGCTACCTGAGAGCAATGAAGCGCATTTCTCAGAGGGTTTTGCTGGCCAAGAGGTTTTGTCGGGATTGACGCGTAGACTTCCCTGAGTAGACTTGCCTGAATGGACAGGGAAGAAGAGCCGCACCACCGAAGCGACTCTGGCCCTGCGTCGTCGGATAAGCCTGATAAGCAGGGCCAGATGACCGCATTTGCGCGATTGAACTTTTGGAGCGGACATTTTGGGGGAGGTAACAGAGAATATTTGATCGACTATTCGTGCACTTTTCCGCACGACGTAAACCAACATTTGACGTGAGTTGAAGCCCGCCTTTCAGGGCTCGCCTAACAGGGCTCTCCCACTCCGGCGAGTTTCCCATTCTTCAGCGTAAACCGCTCTCCGCGCCACACAATCGTGTTCCCTGTAAGCCCCGCCGCCCACACGGCCATAGCCACCACGTCGCGCAGAGGCAGCAGCCAAAGGTTGGCCAGCACCTGGTGATCGCTCAGGACCTCGGTGCCCACCGTCATCGCCTGGGTCAGTCGCATAAAGAAGCTGAGTCCAAGCAACCAAAGGCTCAACGGGCTCACACCACTGGTTAGCAAATTCACCAGAGCCCAGCCCAGTCCATGCGTAAAAATCAGCCCTGCATAACCACCCGGCCGCGAGTCGCGCACCGTTCTCGCCCACCGCAACTGGTGATCGGTGAATCCATCCCAATCGTAAGCCGGCACGCCGGTTTCCACCACCTCCGCGCACAATTCCACGCGGTAGCCAGCACTCGCGATTCGCGTGCCCAGCTCATAGTCGTCCGCCAGGTAGTCCACGAGTGCCAACAACCCCCCACTTCTCTCAAGTGCCTCGCGGCTAACCGCCAACGTTGATCCCAGCCCGTAGTGCAACCCGCCTTCCAGCATCTTTGAAAGCAGCACCCCCGGCATAAAATCTGTCGCGATGCCAAGCGCCTCAACCCGCGACCACAGGCCGCCTTGAAGAATCGTCCCAAGTGCGCGCCCGCGATAAAGCGCCGTCACCATCCCTACGCGCACCTTGTCGCCTGCATCGCCCTTCGGAGCGAAGCAATTCATCACCCGCTCCAGGTACCGCTCTGAAACAGTGATGTCGGAGTCATTGATGAGCAGAAAATCGTGACGAGCATGTGCCGCAAGTTGCACAAGCGTGCTAACTTTGCCGTTGGTTCCAAGCCGTCTCGGGCATGCGACGAGCCGGATAGCAAGCGCCGGAAACTCGGCCCTTAACTTTTCGACGGCTTCCACGGCAGGGTCGTTGAGCGACGAAACCCCGAACAGGAGTTCAAATTCGCCGGCATAACGCTGCCGGCACTGGCTGCGAAATGCGTCCATCATTCCGGGGTCCAGCCCCTTTAGCGATTTAAGGACGCTCACTCCCGGCGCGAAGGCCGCCATGGTTCTGCGCCGCTCGTGGAGATAAACCCGCGCCGCTACCATCGCTGCCAGAAAGTACCCCATCCCGGCCACGGTGAGGACCGTAGTCAATATCTCCAAAGCCAGAGCCAATCCATGCGGCATCACAGAAGCAGTGTACAGCTGCCAGCAATCAGAGGTTAGGTCCCGGAACGGGCTTATCTCCGCATTTCCCTTGCTTACTCGTACCTGAGTGCCTCAATCGGATCAAGATTCGCCGCCTTCCACGCCGGATAGATTCCAAATAGCAATCCGATCGCGCAGGAGACTCCAAACCCGATCGAAACCCACATCAATGACAGGGACGCCGGCAATCCGATTGGGAGAAAATAGACAATCCACGTGAGCACGGCACCGACCAGGATGCCCACCAACCCGCCCAACGCGCACAGCGTGATCGCTTCAGTGGTGAACTGTGTCATGATGGTCCTCTTGGTCGCTCCGATCGCCTTGCGTATCCCGATCTCGCGCGTACGTTCCGTCACGCTCACCAGCATAATATTCATCACACCCACGCCTCCCACCATCAGTCCGACACTGGAGACGGCGATCATGAACGCCACCAGACCGCCCGTGATTTGCCCCCAAAGCTCGGTAAGCGAGTCAGGTCCGAAGATATCGAAGTTGTCGTCGGCCTGCGTCTTCACATGACGTCGGATGCGCAGCAGCTCACGAATCTCTTCCTCCACAAGATCCTTGTTCTTGGGATCGTCGTATTTCGCGTTGATCATCAGATCTGTGACTTCGGGATGGAGGTCATGGAAGGTGTTGATCGGGAAAAACACCGAGTTGTCGTTGGGGTTCTTCCCCGTACCCAACGGCTGTTTGCGCGGGTCCATGACCCCGATGACGGTATAAAGTGAGGTCTCAATGTTAACTTCCTTGCCGATGGGATCTTCTCCAGGAGCAAAAAGATCTTCCGCCGTGTCGTGTCCAAGGACCACAACCTTTGCGTGGCGCTGGTCTTCCCCATCAGTAAAGAACCGACCCTCCTGTAGGGTCGTGTTGGTTGTATCAGCCACCTGCGCCGTGTGCGCCTCATAGATGGAACCGGCAACCTTGCGCCCCTGGTACTTCACGCTCACGCCGCCGACAAAAAAACCCTTCGCGTATCGCTGCATCGCATCGGCAGCCACAACATGAGGCAGTTCGCGCACCGCCAGGGTGTCGTCAATCGTCAGCTTTCTGCGTGTCAGCTCTTCGCTGGTCAGCTTTTCGGGGCCAAACGGCAGGTGGAACACCCAGAACACATTCGTGCCGAGAGAACTGGCAAAATCGGCCACCCGGTTGTTCAGTCCGTTGATGATCGATGAGATTGTAATCACCGTCGTTACGCCGATCACAATGCCTAGGATCGTCAACCCCGAGCGCAACTTATTCGCCCTAAGCGTATCCAGCGCCATCCTGATAGATTCGCGACCTTGTCCTTGGGCCATAATTTCTGCTTCCTCTACAGCTCTGCTCTTAATGCAACCACCGGGTCCAGCTTGGCCGCCTTGCTGGCCGGGTAAACGCCGAAGAAAATTCCGGTGGCCCCAGACACAAACAGTCCCAGCAAAACACTCCACGCCTGAACGTTGGTTGGGAATCCGATAATCACCGTGATCAGCTTAGCCGCCAGCACACCGCATAGCACGCCGATCACTCCGCCAGTAAGAGCCATCGTTGCGCTCTCGATAAGAAACTGCAGTAACACGTCCCGCTGACGTGCGCCGAGCGCCTTGCGCACCCCGATCTCACGCGTCCGCTCCGTCACGCTCACCAGCATGATGTTCATGATCACGATCCCGCCCACCACCAGAGAGATGGAGGCGATGCCCACCACCACGTCGAAAAAGATCGCTGTGAATTGCTTCCAGATGTTCATATACGTATCGTTGGTCTCCAACTCGAAGCTATCCTCCTGCCCTGGAGTATCGTGGCGCCGCGCGCGCATCAACACCCTTACCTCGTTCTCAGCCCGCTCCATCGACGCCGCATCGCCCCCCGCGCGGGCATAGATAGACACCGTGCTATTAAAGCCGTAGGTCTGCTCGTACGTGGTGATCGGCACCGCCACCCAGTTATCCTCGCTCTGCCCGAACATCTTGCCCAGGCGCGCGCCTACTCCGACAATTGTGTAGGGAATTCCGTCCACGCGAATCTCTTTGCCGATCGGATCGGCGTTGCCCAGGAGATTGTCCACAATGTCGTAGCCGACAATCACGTCATGGGCCCCGTGTTGGTCGTCCAATGGCGTAAATCCCCGGCCCATTGCGATCTCGGTGCTGTTCAAGTCGAGCATCGTCCACGTCATGCCCAGCAGATTGGTTCCTGTGGTGGATTGCCCGTTGTACACCACCCCTGTCGAGGAGCTCAGCATTGCGCCCACTTCGCTGCACTCCGTACAGCCGTCCCTTACCGCCTCGTAGTCCTCGAAACTGATGATTTTGCGCTTCTGGTACTTGGTGTATTCTTGCGGCGACATGATCACGCCGGCAGCCCGCGACACCGAGAACACGTCCGCGCCGTGGCTTGAGAGCTTGTTGGCGACGTACTTGTTCGCCCCATTCACCATTGTGATCACCATGATCACCGATGCCACGCCCATCACCACACCCAGCAGCGTGAGAATGGTGCGCATTTTATTACCCCAGAGCGATTGAAGCGCGAGTTTCAGTGCCTCTGTGAATTGCATGATTCAGCTCTCCAGGCCTGGTGCGAGGTTCCTGTCCTGTACCTTACAGTGTACGGCTCGCGCGAGCACACAGACCCCTCGCAACCTCATCGAACGATACGCGCTGCTACCGCTGCCAGTTCCACCCTTCATACAAGGCAGGTAAAGCCCCGTCGGGCCCGTCCCGTTGCGGCACCATTGTTAAGGGATGGAAAGGCCGAGAGCTCAAGGCTTAAAGCCAGGAGACGAAAGCAGCATTACGTCCCCGAACTCCCAAATCCCTTCCCGGCCCGCGACGACTCTTGAAGACTCTCCACCTCTTCCACCTCACCCGTCAGCACCGGAACCGGAATCATTTGAGCGATCTTTTCGCCCGCCTCCAGATCCAAAGATACCTCGCTCAGGCTGGTCATCAGGATCTGGATCTCGCCCCGGTACCCCGCGTCAATCACGCCGCCCGTGGTCGCAATGCCCCTCGCCGCCATTGACGACCGGTCCCTCACGAGCAGCCCCAAGGGAGCGCCGGTTTCCGGGTTCCGCGCCTCGACCGCGATGCCCGTTCTCACTCTTACCGTGGTCCGCGGAGCCAGCACGACCCTCTCCAGCGCAAACACGTCATATCCCAGATCCTCGCCCGGATGCGCCACCACGGGCAACCGTGCCCCCTCGTCCAATCGCTTCACTCGTAACATGACTTGATGGTAGCGGATAAGCGCCGTTAACGCTGGTGCCCCCAAATGGTCGGCCCCGGTGGAGACTATCCGCCGGGGCCGTCATGGTGATTCGGCAAGAGAACCTGTAAGCCGAATTCTGTCGTGTGCGGTCATTCCTCTAGGCGCCGCGTTACCGCGAACGCTCATCAGCGACCTACCCGGAGGTTTCGGCAATTGCTCGAGCCGCCTTGCCGCATCGGGCCGATGCGCAGTCCCGCCTGGCTCTTTGGCGGAGCTTCCCTCCCTATTTGGTCTTGCTCCGTGTGGGGTTTACCCTGCCTCCGGCCTCACGACCGGAGCGGTGCGCTCTTACCGCACCATTTCACCCTTACCCCAGCGCCGGAAACCAGCCGATCAGGCGGACCTGACCAGTGTTCCCGGGGTCGCCCAGCTCCCGTAAGAGGAGGGGTAGCCGAGGCGGTATCTTTTCTGTGGCACTGGCCGTCCATGAGCCTTCAAGCTCACGTCCCGGACGTTATCCGGCACACTGCCCTGCGGAGTTCGGACTTTCCTCCCCCGGCAGCCCCGCTTGCGCACGGCTCCCGGCAGCGACCGCCCGGTCCTCCTGCCAGAAGCCAGTGTACAGCAACTTGAAACCTGCCTCGCCGCCTTCAGCACCCTCACGGGCGAAACCAGCGTCCCCCGATCACTACAATGTTGAGGGGACAATGATTCAGTACCTTTATCTCGGACGAACGCCCTACGACGAAGGCCTGCGCCTTCAGGCGGAGATGGTTGACCTCCGGCTCCAGGGCCGCATTCACGACGTTCTTCTGCTGCTCGAACATCCGCCTGTTCTTACTCTTGGGCGCAACGCCAAGCGCGCCAACATCCTGGCCTCCGATGAGCTTCTGGCAGCCCGGGGCGTCTCCCTCCATGAAATCAACCGCGGAGGCGACGTTACCTACCACGGCCCCGGCCAGCTCGTCGGCTACCCCATCTTCGACCTCCGCGGCCTGCAAAATGCCAACGGCGGCCGCCTCGGCCCCGTCGACTTCGTCCGAATGATGGAAGAAGTTCTTATTCGCCTTTGTGGAGTCTTCACCATCCCAGCGGGACGCATCCCGAAGTTCACTGGCGTTTGGTGCGGCCTCGACCAAGCTCCAGGAAGTTCACCCGAAGAGCCGGCACCTACAGGGCGCAAAATCGGCGCCATCGGCATTCACGTCTCGCGCGGCATTACCTCTCACGGATTCGCCTTTAACGTTTCCACCGACCTCCGCGATTTTGCCCTCATAAACCCCTGCGGCATCACCGATCGGCCTGTAACCAGCCTTAGAAACGAAATCCTCGCCGCCTCATTCTCAGGAGGGAGCCAAGAAATCCCCAGTCTCGAAGCCGTCGCTCACCAGGCAGTCCGTCAATTCGGCCTGGTCTTTGGACAGCCGGTTCTTGCCGTCGAAAGCCTCACAGCGCTGCGATCATACGCTCAGTCACCGCTCAATTTTCCCGCTCAAGACACGCCCCTCCAGATTCCCAGTGAGGTCGAACGTCTCATCCACTCAAAGGACCGCCCTGTTCGGGGCTGAGCGTCACCTCCGCCGCTCTCAAATTCTGCTTCGCCCACCCGTTTCGGGTCTGCGTCGCCATTCCGCGATTTATAATCCGGCAGGAGCCGCCTGTAAACGCATTTCGTTCCGCGGGGAGAAGGATTCATGCCAAGCGACGTAATCATGCCCCAAATGGGCGAGTCGATCGTTGAGGGCACCATTATCAAGTGGCTCAAGAAGGCAGGGGATCGTGTCGAAAAAGACGAGCCGCTGTTTGAAATCTCTACCGACAAGGTGGACGCTGAGATTCCTTCGCCTGCGGCCGGCATCCTCACCGAGATAAAGTTTCCCGAGGGCATCACCGTCGGCATCAATACGGTCGTAGCCATTATCGACGGTTCTCTTGCATCTGGTCCTGCCGTTGATCCTCAAACCAGGCCTGCCTCCGTGCCGCAAGCGCGGCCTGCCACACAGGCGGCTCCCATCGCCAGGGCCGAGTCCGCGGTCGTCGAGCCCTCCAGCGGTATCGCCGTCATCATGCCCCAGCTGGGCGAATCCATCTTCGAGGGAACCATAACCAAATGGCTCAAGAGGGTAGGCGATTATGTCGGCAAAGACGAGCCGCTCTTCGAAATTTCTACTGACAAAGTCGATGCAGAGATTCCTGCTCCCATCGCCGGTATTGTTTCTGAAATCAAAGTTGCTGAGGGCGTCACAGTCGAAATCAATACGGTGGTTGCGGTCATAGGCAACCATCCACCCACAGGATCCATCCTCGCGCCAGAGGGGCAGGTGGCCGCGACGATCGTTCTGCCGCAGGTGCAGTCCACCTTGCCGCAGACTGACGGCCGCCGCATCCGCTCTTCACCGCTGGTGCGCCGTATCGCCAATGAAAACAATGTCGACTTAGCCCAGGTAGCCGGCACCGGTTCCGAGGGCCGCATCACCAAGGAAGATATTCTCCGCCATCTCGCCAACCCCGCCGCAAGCGTGCCGAAGGCGCAATCTGCTGTGGCGCGGCTAGTTGATGAACTGGTGCCGATGACAAAGATGCGCGCCATCATCGGCCAGCGCATGGTTGAGAGCCTTCAAAGAAGTCCCCACGCACACACGGTCTACAAGGTCGATATGACCCGCATCGCCCGCTTGCGCCAGCGCGAGAAAACCGCGTTTGAACACCACAACGGCATCAAGCTCACCTTTATGCCCTTCATCGCAGCGGCTGCCGTCGAAGCCTTGCGCAAGTTTCCCATTCTCAACGCATCCAGCGAGAACGGATCCATCCGCTACCACCGGAACATCAATCTCGGCATCGCCGTATCTCTCGAGTGGGGCCTCATCGTGCCGGTGATTCGTGAGGCCGAACAGCGCAGCTTTGTGGATCTCGCTCGCGCCATCGCCGACCTCGCGGGCCGGGCCCGCACCAAGAAGCTGATGCCCGACGAGACCACTGGTTCCACCTTCACCCTCACCAACTCGGGCGCCTTCGGCGGTGAATTCGGTATGCCGATCATCAACCAGCCTGAATCGGCGATCCTGGCTATTGGCGGCCTCCGCAAGGAGCCGGTGGTGCTCACCGACTCCGAAGGGAACGACACTCTCGCAATCCGCTCGGTGCAGTACTCATGCCTCGGCTTCGATCACCGCACGATCGACGGCGCCGACTCCGGCAAATTCATGCTCGAGTTCAAAAGAGTGCTTGAAACCTGGGATCGGAAGATTGGCTAGCCTGGGCTTAACGCGCCCCCGCGAGTTCTAGTGTGCCTCTGCCCACCCGAGCCCGTCAGAGCCCTTGCCGGTAGCAATCGACCGAGTCACCTTCCAAGATGTCAGGTTGATCTCGTCTACTTGATTGGCTCCCAGGCAGGAAGCGTAGGCCACTTTTCCGTCCGGCCTCGTCAGCACCTCCTGCGGATCGGCGCCTACCGCAACCGCCTTTGTGACCTTCAACGACTTCAGGTCAACCACGTCGATCAGGTTCTTTGCGGGAATTGGCATCAGCAAGTATTGCCCATCCTTGGTCAGGGTCGCCCCGTATCCCAGTCCATCCAACGGAACCCAAGTCTTCACTATATTGGCCGCTGTGTCGATCACTGCCATTTGCGGCTTCGTCTGGTCGGCGGTAAACACCCATTTGTCATCGTTCGAGATTGCGATGCGCTGGGTATTGGCGGAGACCGGAATGACGGCAAGCGTCTTGCGCGCCTTCATGTCCAGCACCGACACCGTTCCCGGTCCCACGTTCGCGGTGTAGCCGCGCAACCCGTCGTGCGAAATTGCCAACATGTGGCTCTCCGGCTGCCCCGTTGGAATCGATCCCACAATCTTCCAGGTCTTTGGGTCGATTACGGCAATTGAATGGTCGAGTTCCGTGGTCACGTAGAGCAGCCCATCCTTCGGTCCGAAGACCGCGCAGTGTGGCCGCACTCCGTGGTCAAATGCGATGTTGCCCACAATTTTCCGTGAGGCAATGTCGATCACCACGATATTGCTGCCGTCGGTCCCTGGCTTGCCGACGCCGGAGTTGCCATAGATGGGCACGATGGCCAATTTGCCGTCGGGTGATCCGGCCACTTCATGACCGGTGACTCCGCCTTCCGCGACCGAGGCAATCACAGTTCCTGCCACCGGATCAACGATGGCCAGACTCGTGTCGCCCTTTTGGGCAACCAGCAGACGGCTGTGCTCGGCAAAGCTTATGGGGATAGCGGCAGACAACAGCACAATGGGAAGAAGCAACTGAATTGACCTCAAAGGAACCTCTCTGGAACTACCCAACGACTATAACGCATTGATGTTCACGTCTGGAATGGATGCGAGCCGCGGCATGGCAACACGTGGGGCACGCGAGCGAAGGCTTCCCCAGACCAATCCTGTATCCTTGGCCCCATGAGCCTTCCGGCGGGCGACAAGGAACTGGTGCAGATCGTGGATGCGGCCCTGGCTGACGCGTCGCGGCGGGCAGGCTCCTGGCTGGCCTGCCGGCTCGGTTGCACGCAATGTTGTTTTGGCGCTTTCGTCATCACAGAGCTCGACGCCCTGCGCCTTGCCGCCGGCATGGAAACTCTGCGTCGCGACAATCCCTCTCTCGCCACCGATCTCGAGCGCCGGGCAAGCGCATGGATCGAGGAGTATGGTTCCGCTTTTCCAGGCGACGTCGAGACTGGTAGCCTCGGCGATTCTGAAGCCGATCGCGCTCGCTTCGAGGATTACGCGAACGAAGCGGCCTGCCCGGCCCTCGACCAAGCCACCGGCCGGTGCGATGTTTATGAATGGCGCCCAATGACCTGCCGCGTCTTCGGTCCGCCCATTCGCATGGACGCAAGCGCAGACACCAGCTCCAGCAACTCCCACGCGCTCGGCCACTGCGAACTTTGCTTCGTAGGTGCAACTCCGTCCGAGGTCGCGGCTTGCGAGATGCCTGTTCCGCATGAGCATGAGCATGAACTGCTCGACCTGCTTACTTCCAGCCAGGAGACGGTGGTAGCATTCGCCCTGCTCCGGTGATATACAACCCCTTCGCGCGGGGATTGACGCCAAACAAGCCCTCAGCTATAGTTCATTTATGCTTTTTGCCTTCAACCCGGCCCGGTGTCGCGACTGTTTTCACGCGATGCGCCGGTCTTGCGGGTGAACTAGTCCAGACTTAGTCAAACCTTCAAGGCCGCGTTTCAGCATCCCCGCTGACGCGGCTTTTGTGTTTCTGCACGGCTCCGCACCAGAAAAAGGGAAATTCGGAATTACCTATTCGATGAAAATGCTATTTCCATCTGCACGGCTCCACAGCCCCGCCTCCCGGCGGTCGCGCTGTTGTTGTAGCTGTTGACTGCTTTCCCATTCCCAATCCACATAAGCAGGAGAGTCCCCACAAGCACTCGTGCTGCGTCCACATCCGCCCGAAAAATGCGGGGTCTTTGAATGGCCCAATCCTCAGGAGGTTTCCATGTTGAAGATTAATAAGGCAACGATTTTTCTCTTTGCACTCTTTGTGGGTGCAGGTTCGCCCGATTACGCCCAGATTGTCGGAGGCACAATCAGCGGCAGCGTACAGGACTCTTCCGGCGCCTGGCTGGCGGGCGCAACGGTGGTTGTACGGCAGATTGAAACAGGTGCATCGCGCACGCTCACGACCAACGGAGACGGCCGGTTTTACGCGCCTTCGGTGCCTGTGGGCAACTACATGGTTACAGTGAGCCGGGATGGCTTTCAAACCGATCAGCGAAGCGGCATCTCCCTGGCCATTGCGCAAAGCCTGCAGTTGAGCTTCGCTCTCGGCGTCGAAAAAGTTCAGCAGGAGGTTGTGGTGGACGCCGAACCGGTCAACGTGAATACGACTACCCAGCAGACCGCGGGTTTGACCGATGAGCGGCAGGTCAAGGACCTGCCGCTGAATGGCCGCAGCTACGATGAGTTGCTCACGCTGAATCCGGCGACGGTGAACTACAGCGGCGAACGCGCGGGCGGGATCGGCACCTCAAACTCGTCGGTAGGCAACATGTTCAGCGTGGGTGGACGCCGGCCGCAGGACAATCTCTTCCTTCTGAACGGTATTGAATACACCGGCGCCTCACTCATTAACGTGACGCCCGGCGGCACCAGCGGTGAGCTTCTGGGCGTGGATGCGGTGCGTGAGTTCAACGTGGCCAGCGACACCTACGGCGCCGGCTATGGCAAGCGCGATGGCGCACAGGTAAGCATCGTCACCTCGTCGGGCACAAATCAATTTCACGGCACAGCGTTTGAGTTTCTTCGCAACAGCGTATTCGATGCGCGAAACTACTTTGACCAGGCCACGATTCCCGAATTTCAGCGCAACCAGTTCGGCGGGGCGTTGGGCGGGCCGCTCAGGAGAGACAAGCTGTTTCTCTTCGGCAACTATGAAGGCTTTCGGCAGAACTGGGGCCTGAGCGACGTCACGCTGGTTCCCGACAACGAAGCGCGCCAGGGGTATGTACCGAACTCCTCCGGTGTTGAGAAGTACGTAGGTGTCAACTCCTCGGTCACTGAGCTTCTGAATCTTTGGCCGGTCCAGAATGGGCCGGAGCTCTTGTCGAACGGCAATCCCAGCGGCATTGCTGAAGCGTTCAGTCATCCTCCGCAGCACATCTACGAAGACTTCGGCACCACGCGTTTCGACGACAATCTCGGGAGCAAAGATTTGCTCTTCGCAGTCTATACAGTGGATTCGAGCTCAGCCAATACGCCTTCGGCCAATCCCTTGAGCCTGATCAACGAGAGCCTGCGTGAGCAGGTTTCCAGCGTCCAGGAGCAGCATGTGTTCTCGCCGACCCTCCTCAACACAGCTCGATTTGGCTACTCCCGCGCCAGCTACTTCTTTACCGGCATCGTGCCGGTGAGCGTCCAAGGATGGGTCAGCGGCGACCCGGTGGGCGCCATCGTCATCAGCGGCAGCACGGCTTCCAATGGAGCGTCGACCATCACGGGTGCGGGCGCAAACACTGGCAGCAACAACCGCACGGCGCGCAACCTGTTCACGGAAGACGATCACGTCTACTGGTCGCGCGGTCGGCAGCAGATTGAAGCAGGCATCTGGTTGGAGCGTGTGCAGGCCAACGATCTGCTTGCGCAGGACCAGTATGGGCAAGCCTCGTTCAGCACACTCACTTCTTTTCTCCAAGGAACGGTGGCAACTTTTACTCTTGTGCCAGCGCCGACCGAGTTGGGGTGGCGATCGCTCGAGAGCGCAGGATTCCTTGAGGACACGATCAAAGTGACACCTCGGTTCGAAGTCCGCGCGGGCTTCAGGTCGGAATCCACAAATGGCTGGAACGAGTCGCAGGGGCGCGCGTCGAACTACGCCATTGTCGATGGCGTCTTGCAGACAACGCCGATCGTGGGCAGCTCTGCGCTCGCGACTAACCGCGCGAAGTTTCTTCCCAATCCGCGCCTGGGCTTTGCCTTGGACGTATCAGGCGACGGCAAGACCGCCGTCCGCGGTGGCGTCGGGCTTTACCACGGGTTGCTCGACACCCTCGACTACCGCTTCGACCAGACCGCTCCCTTCAACACAGCCGAGTCCATCAAGAGCATCGCGGTATCGGACCTGAACTTCACGCCGGGCGTGGCGCCTCCGGCTACCGCCAAGGTGTCGCCCAGCAACGTACAGCCCGATATTGCCACGCCGGCCGTGATCAGCTGGAGCTTACGCTTGGAGCAAGAGATCGCTCCGCGAACGTCGCTCACCATTGGTTACGTGGGATGGCACGGTTACCACCAGATTCAGTCAGAGGATATGAATGAACCTGTGCCGGCCTACACATCCTCTGGGCAGGCCTACTACCCCAGCACCACCTATGCGAATCCCAATCTAGCGAACACCACTTCGTGGGTGTCCGGGGGGACGGGGCTCTATAACGCGCTGGAGGCCGACGTTCGGCGCAGCTACGCCAACGGCTTACAATTTCGTGGCAACTACACCTGGTCGAAGAATCTGGACGATGGCTCGGCGTGGAACACGAGCGTGAGCGGAAATACGCCGGCATACATTGAGTTTCCGCTGCAGCCAAAGCTGGATTGGGGCCCAGCGGCCACCGACGTCCGCCAATCGGTTTCAATCAACGGGAGCTACGACCTGCCATTCGGCCCCAAGGAGCGTTTCCTCAATCACGCTCCGGGACCGGTTGGCTTTTTCGCGATCGGCTGGACAGCGAGCGGTATTCTTGCCGCGCAAGGCGGCTTCCCCTTCTCGCCGCAGCTTGGCTACAATCCGCCCGTCAACGGAGACTCGCGCAATCCAATCCGGCCGAGCTGGAATCCTGCATTCAACGGGAAACTCTATCCGCGCACGGCAGGTGAGTACTTCAATCCGAACGCATTTATTCAGCCCACGGTGAGCGTGCCCAATGCCGGCGGCGGCAACACGATCTACGGAACCTATGGCAATGTGTCGCGCGATGCGCTCACGGGACCGGGGCTCGCGCAGCTCGATTTCTCCGCAGTGAAGAAGTCGCATCTTACCGAGCAGTTGAATCTTGAATTTCGTGCGGAATTCTTCAATATTCTGAATCGCACCAACTTCCTTACGCCGAATGAAGTGGTTTACTCCTCGGCGCCAACCATAACGACAACCGGCAATGTACAGACGGTCACCCCATCACAGATTTCGTCCACCGCCGGCGTGGTGACCGCGACCTCAACCACCTCGCGGCAGATTCAGTTCGGTGTGAAGTTGAATTTTTGAGCGACACTTCCGATCGCAGCAGGAATGAGCGTGGATCAACCTGGGTTGTCCTGACCTAAGCAAATAGGCATGCCGCGCATGCCGTAAACTGGCATAGGGAAACTCCGATGCGAACGCGCCCTTGCTGGGTTGAGATCAGGACTAGCGCTCTTGAAGGCAACTACCGTTTTCTCGAGGGCCTTGCTCCTCCCCAAGCGGAACTCATGGCTGTTCTCAAAGCGGATGCTTACGGCCATTCGCTGGCCTTGTGCGCTCCCGCGGTGGTCCGCGCAGGGGCGCGGTGGATCGGCGTGACCACGGTGGAAGAGGGCGTTGCTGCGCGCAGACTTTGCCCCGAGACGCGCGTAATGGTCATAGGTGGCGTCGTTCCAGGCCAGGGCGCGACCCTGATCGAAGAGGGGCTAACGGCCGTGGTCTGGGAGTCCGCTCAGCTGGACGATCTTGAATCCGCGGCGCGCGCAGCGGGACTTCCGGCGGGTTCCTTGCCGCTCCATCTCGAGATCGATACCGGTATGAGCCGCCAGGGTGCCGATCCGGATGCGCTCGCTCCTCTGCTGGCGCGCTTCGCGTCCGGTTCGCCGCTCAGGCTTGAAGGCATAATGACCCACCTTTACGCCGCCGACGAAGCCGATGGTCAGGCCAACCGGGCGCAACTAGACCAGCTGCAGAAAGCGCTCGAAGTTGTTGAGGCGGCCGGACTTTATCCCGATTGGCTCAATGTGGGCCAATCCTCCGTATTGTTCTCAACAATCATTGTCGACCTCACTGCCCTGGCAGCTCGCCACGGCATGAGGGCGTTGCTGCGTCCCGGCATTGCCCTTTACGGTGTCATCCCGCGCTTCTACCCGGAGTTGGAGCTGGATCTGCCCGCGGCCCTCATCTCTGCGCGCTCAAAACTCAGGCCGGTGCTCACATGGAAAACTCAGGTCATGAGCCTCCGCACAATTCCAGCCGGCACCGTGGTGGGCTACAACGGAACCTTTGTGGCCACTGAAACCATGCGTCTGGCGCTGGTTACTTTGGGCTACGCCGACGGCCTTAGCCGCAGCCTGGGCAACCGCTTTAGCCTGCTCGTCCGCGGCCAGCGAGCCCCGCTGGTTGGCCGTGTCAGCATGGATCACGCAATCCTCGACGTGACTGAAATCTCAGGGGTTGAAGCCGGCGACGAGGTAGTAATTCTTGGAACCCAGGGGGACGAAACGATCTCGGCTTACGATCACGCGGACGCCTCTGAAACCATTCCATGGGAAGTCTTCACGCGCATCGCAGCTCGCGTTCGCCGTACTCCCGTCGCTCTAGCAGTTTCTGGATTGCCGTAGCCAGAAAGCAACGCAGTCAAGTCCACCCGACCTCAAGGAGGGGCGACCCGGCACAAAGCGGAAGCGCCGGCGGCAGGTTGATGGAGTAGCTGTCTTCCGCTCCGTACTCCACAGTGTGGAATTTTTCGGCAATGGTCACAGGTTCTCCTTGATGCAGGTGATCAGCATTTGTGGAGGTAACGGCGAATTTAAAAGCAGCAGATCACGACTTCGGTACGGCCTCCTGCTGTTTTATCTTCGTGCGATGAAGTGCGCGACGGAACGATCGTGGCTTAGTTGAGACACCGCCCGGCGGAGACGCTGCGGCAGCCGCCACAACCGGCACTAATCCACGATGACGTTGAAGCTCGTGGACTGCACGATGGCGCCCGAGGTTGTTGTAGCGGTTACCGGATAAGTTCCCGGAAGAGTCGCGTTACCGGGATTTCCGGTCGTCATCGTCATGCCGAGGCTGGGCAACGAAGGGCCATACGAATCGTTCTCTGCCACCGAGAATGTATAGGTTGTTGCGGGCGCCAATCCCGTCACCGCATAGGTTGGAGCGTCAGATGTCGCAATCACGCGACTGTTCTGATAAATGCTATACCCCGTGATCGCGCAGTTTGAACCTATTGCGCCGGGCGACCAACTGAGAGTTGCTGCCGAGCTGGTGGTCGAGGCGGCCGCGAGAGAGGTTGGAGGGTTGGGAACCGTTGAGCAAACCGCAGACTCCGAATGGAGAGGGCTGTTCCCACCGCACGCAACCGGTCCAATGAGGCTTGCGGGAAAGACGGCGAGGGAGAGGAGCATCAGCAGAGTTGAGTTCCGAGCACGTTTAGGGAAAAAGACAAAAACGCAGAGAGCCAATCCTGATATTGGCAAAAGCGCGTGGAACCTGTGGGGCCGGCCAGATGCCAACTTCTCTTCTGTCTTGAGACCCGCAAGCGCGTGAACTTCTGCCGCCCGACTGCGGACCGCCGCGTTTGGCGTCGCCGCTGATGTCGCGATCACGACAGAAACAGAGGCGCTATTCAATCCGTCTAAGGTGGTTGCAGGCGCCGCACAGCTTGCACCAGTCATCGCAGGCGGCAAACTGCATGTTGTGGTCACGGTTCCCGTGAAGCCGGCAACCGGAATCAAGCCGACCATTGCGGTTCCGGTTTGTCCCGGCGCGGCGAGAGTCAGATCCTGCGTTGGATAAGAGATGTTGAACCCTGGTTGGGCGCTTGTCCTTGGCGACAAGACGATGTGGTCGAGATTGGGCGCCCAAGCAGTCGCGTTAGAGAATTGAATGCTGTTGGATCCGGCATTCAGCTCGACGACAGTACCACTGATGGAGGGCACGGAAAAGCTGGTTCCGGTCATGTCGATTTTTACCGGAATACCACCATTGACACTGGCAGAGAAAGAACGCGTGCCATCAACAGACGCATAGACCGTCATCTCGTAGGATCCGCCGGCGGGGGCTTGAACGTTGTTGATGGTGACAAAGTTCGCAGGATCATTTCCGATATAGCCGATACTGTTTCCATCCAGACAATCGCATGAGAGAAGGACGGCCTGGCCGCTGAGAGTGTTGCCACTGGCATCGGCCTCGTAGATGTTCTGCACGGGCGGCATGGCAACCGCGCCAATTTTCAGCATGACGACGCTATGGGAAGGGACCGCGGCAGAGAAGCTGTTGGAAAATGTTCCCAGATCACGGTGCGCCCACAGATCGCGAACCGGAACTGTCTGAGTAGAATCAAGTCCGATATCGCTCCAGTTGAAGGTGACGGTTGAAGTGCTCGCCGACTCGTTGAGCAGCGAAACTACCGTTGCTCCTGAAACCTTCTTCGCCCATGCCTCCTGGCCCGAACCGTTGTCGAAGAGGAGGACGCCCTGCACACCGGAGGGATCCTGGTCGACCGCGATCACTTCTGAATTGGTGAGAGTCGCGAGAGAGGCCGAATCCATATTGGTGAGGTCGTTGCCGGCAATGAGCGGCGCCGCCATCATGGCCCACATGGAGAAATGGGTTTGGTATTCCGCATCGGTCATTCCGCCGTTGCCGACTTCCAACATATCGGGATCGTTCCACGCTCCAGGCGCCGCGGACCCTGCCAGAGCGCTATTCGCGTCCATATTAGTGACCATTGACAGCCAACTATCCCCGATATCTCCAGTGGTGCGCCAGAGATTGCCGGTGGCCGGGCCCCAAACCCAGGGAGTATCTGCGCCCCAGTCACAAATGCTGAGAGTGATGGGGCGTCCTGAATTGGCGAGAGCCTGCGCGAACTGGGCATATTGAGTCGGCGGGTCGAGATTCAGGTTTCCGCCCGTGTTGCACCAGTCCAGCTTGATGTAATCGATACCCCACGACGCGAAAGTGTTCGCGTCCTGCTGGTAATACCCATAGCTGCCCGGATATCCCTGGCAGGTTGCGGTTCCAGCGTCTTCATAGAGGCCGATTTTGAGGCCGAGATTATGAATATACCCGACCAGTGCGGGCATGCCGCTGGGAAACTTGACGGGGTCGGGAACAAGATTGCCATTTGCGTCGCGGCTGCTGGCCATCCAGCAGTCATCCAGGTTGATGTATTCATATCCGGCGACCTGCATACCGCTACTGACCATGGCAGAAGCGGTTTGCTGGATGACCGACTCGTTGAGATTGCAGCCGAAGTGATTCCAGCTATTCCAACCCATGGGCGGGGTCAAGGCGAGTCCGTTCGAGGCGGCATGCGCGGGTGGGGCAGCAATCAGGACAAGGAAGGCGACGAGAAACGAATTGAGGAAACGAATGACGTTGACCTTGACCCTCAGCGCTCGCTGACTGACAGCCGCAGAGCCCATTGCTTTCAATCCTCAGCATGATTTTGCAGGCGCGGCAATTGTAGGTGTCGTGGCAGGCTGGAGTAAAGCCATGCAATGGGGTGGCGGTATGTGGCCGAGTAGCGCCAACTCAGCGGGGGCTCCAGGCCAAGTCCATGCGTCCAAGGGCAGATGCTGGAATGAACCAAATATGGTGCGAGTACGGCCCGGTTTTGGTCCAACCCCCCTCCGCAATCTTGCCCGATTTTCCACGATTGAGTGCGAAAAAGGCACACCTGCGGATAGGCGTGGAAGAGCGCATTAATCAACCTAAAATATCAAATTTACTTTGAAAGTGTTGGAGGCGCGGGCCGGGATCGAACCGGCGCATAAAGGTTTTGCAGACCTCTCCCTTACCACTTGGGTACCGCGCCTTGGCAGGGCAGCCTTCTAACTTGATCTACTTCGCTCCCAACCGCCGTAGCCAACCTGGATCGCTCCAGAGGGCGGTTTGGAGCGGGAGACGAGATTTGAACTCGCGACCCTCGCCTTGGCAAGGCGATGCTCTACCACTGAGCTACTCCCGCTTGTTGCAACTTCGAGTATACCGGCCCGTCGAAATGAGGTCAAACCCAGCCCATCCCATGATTTGGCCACGGATTTGACCTTTTTCGCCCGGCCTCAACCGGCCTGCGAACCTCTCTCCTCCCGCACAATCTGCCCGTCCCGCATGTACAAAATCCGGCTCGCCACCGACGCCGCCTCGGGGTTATGCGTGATCATCAGCGTCGTCTGGCCCAGTTCGCGGTTTGAACGGATCAGCATCTCGAGCACCGCTTCCGAGTTCCTGGTGTCCAGGTTGCCCGTCGGTTCGTCGGCCAGCACAATCGCCGGCCGGGTGATCAGCGCCCGCGCAATCGCCACCCGCTGCTGTTCGCCTCCGCTCAGTTCCGAGGGCCGATGCACCAGCCGTCCCTTGATCGAGAGCATCTGGCTCAGGTGGTCCAGGTAATTAAGGTCCATCGGCTCCTTGCGCCCGCTGATCGCGTAGGCAATCTCGATGTTGCCCATCGCCGACAGCGTTGGCAGCAGGTTGAACTTCTGAAATACGAATCCGATCCGGTGTCTCCGCAGCCGGGTCCGCTGGCCGTCGTCCAGTGTGGCAAAGTCCACGCCGTCGATCACTACCCGGCCCTTGGTAGCCCGAGTCAGCCCGCCCAGCAGGTAAAAAAGCGTCGACTTGCCCGAACCTGAAGGCCCCACGATCGCCACAAACTCGCCTTTGTCCACTTCCAATGACAGCCCGTGAACCGCGGCCACCTGCAACTTGCCCGCCGTATAAACCTTCACCAGGTCTTCGGCGAGAATGATCTTCTGAGTCGAGTCTGGATGCACCTTTCGATTGTAAATCCAGGCCCCTTTCGGCTTGGGGCCGCGACCGCCGACCCGCCCACGGCGTAAAATCGATAATTCATGCACGAGCTTTCCATCGCCGCAAGCATTGTGGACGCGGTCACCGAGTCAGCAGCCGCTTACCCCGGCGCGCGTGTTCGCGAAGTCCGTCTCCGCGTCGGCGCGCTGGCCTCCGTCATTGAAGACTCCCTCCAGTTCTGCTGGGGCATCACCGTTGAAGGCACCCCGCTCGAAGGCTCAAAGCTGGTTGTCAAAATTCTCCCTGTTGTTGCGCACTGCACAGCCTGCGGCAAAGACGGAGAGTTGCCAAGCCTCAAAAGCTTCCGCTGTCCGTACTGCGGCGAGCCCGCCACTGACCTCCGCCAGGGCCGTGAACTTGAAATCGAATCCATTGAGATCGACGCAGTCGAGGAGACAGTATGACCACCAGAATTGTCGAGCTCCGGCGCGGAATCCTCAAGAAGAACGACGAACTGGCCGCCGGCTTGCGCACCCGTTACAACGCCGCTGGCGTGCTGGTCCTCAACCTCGTCTCCAGCCCCGGTACCGGCAAAACCGCGTTTCTTGAGTTTACCCTCCGCGAGCTCCGCGCCGGCGGCGCACGGGTCGCCGGCCTGGTTGGCGATCTTGAAACCGACAACGACGCCCGTCGCCTCGCTGCGAGCGGCGCCCCCGTCCGCCAGATCAATACCCACGGCATCTGCCACCTCGACGCCGAAATGATTGACAAACATCTCACTGGCTGGGCCGACGCCGCCGGCGCGCAAGCCGTCCAGCTCTCCGGCCTCGACTACCTGTTCATTGAGAACGTGGGCAATCTGGTTTGCCCCTCCAGCTACGACCTTGGCGAAAAAATTCGCGTAGCTCTTCTCAGCGTCACTGAAGGTGAAGATAAGCCCCTCAAATACCCCACTCTCTTCAACTCCGCTGACGCCGCCGTCATCACCAAAATCGACATCGCCCAACCCTGCGGCTTCGATCGCGATCTAGCCCTCAAAAACATCAACGAAATTCGCCCCGGCATCCGCATCTTCGAAACTAGCTCCAAGACCGGCGCCGGGATGGAAGATTGGCTAGACTACCTCGCCGCCGAACGTGCAGCCCTCAACTAGACCTTCGATCGACCGCACCTCGCAACAGAAAAGCGGATAGCGTCAATCCCACCTCCCTCACGCCCCAGGCGCCTCAAACTTCAGCAAAATTCATTCGTCTCGGCCCCTCGAACGCCCGTGCCGTCACCACCCCGAACAGAAACCCCGCAATATGCGCCATGTAAGCCACGCCTCCCGTGCGGGCATCGGCCACAATGCCAAAGTTCAGAAACTGGGTAAGAATCCAAAAACCGATGAGAAAAACAGCGGGAATGTACGTCACCCGAAAGAAGATCAAAAAGAACAGCAAGGTGCGAATGCGGTCGCGCGGAAACGTGACGATAAACGCTCCCATCACCGCCGCAATCGCGCCGCTTGCGCCCAAGCACGAGACATTGGAGTGGGGGTCTGCCATTACCTGGGCCAGCATCGCCACCACGCCGCCCGTCAGGTAAAAAGCAACGTAGCGCGCATGACCCATGGCATCCTCGATGGCCGGGCCAAACGCCCAAAGGAAAATCATGTTGCCGATGATATGCATCCAACTCGCATGCATGAACATTGAGGTAAGCAGCGTTATTTCGCCATGCCCATGCGTGATCCGCAGTGGAATCGCCGACCACGCGCGCACAAAACGGTTGCCGCCTGCAAGTTCCTCGAGGAACACATACGCGTTCACCAGGATAATGAGCAGCGTCGCGACCGCGGCTCCTCGCGGCCTCCGCGAAGCGTCGCCCAGTGGAATCAGGCCGCCCATTACATGCCGCCCTTGCCCAGCAGGATGCCAATTCCGTAGGTCACCGCGCCTTCCAGCGCGCCCACGACAGTCATCTCGAAACCCGAAGACCACCACGACCGCACTGTGATCAGGCTCTTCGCCGCCCCCACCGCAAAGTGTGCCGCAAGCGAAACCGCCGCCGCCGCAATCACCGCCTCCACGCCACTCAGAAAGAAAAACGGAATAATCGGAATCGCCGCGCCCACCGCGGTCGACAGCGCGCCTGAGCTCGCCGAAACCAGCGGATTCGCCAGCGACTCTGCGGACGACCCCAGCCTCTCACTCGAGAGAGCCCGCAGCAGTTGTTCCGAGTCGCTCGCAATGTGATTTACCATGTGCAGCGCGTCCGCTTCCGGCAGTCCCTTCACCTGGTAGTAGAGAGAAAGCAGTTCGCGGGCCTCGGGGCCGTTCATCTGGATCGCTTCCCGCTCTCGAGCTAACTCGGCGTCGTAGATCTCGCGCTCGCTCTTGGCCGCGAGGTATGCGCCCGAGCCCATTGACAGGGCCGATGCAATCAGTCCTGAAAGCCCCGCCAGCAGCACATATTTGCTGTCGCCGGCCGTTGCACCGGACACCCCGGAAACAATCCCGAAAATCGCGCCCAGCCCGTCGTTCACGCCATAAATCGCATCGCCGATCCACGACCCTGCCTGCTTACGTCCCTGGTTGCGCTTGGCCAGCAACTCCTCCAACACCGCCTTAGCGTCAATCTTCGGTGCCCCTGCAGGGGGCGTATAGTGGCCTCGCAGCAGCGAGCCGAGCTCCCGGTAGTGGTCCTTTTCGTCCTCGATCACGTGGTCGAGAATGGCAGTGGACCCCTCGTCTCCCAGCGCCTTCAGTTGCTCGCCGTAGGTGGCAATGTGCCGGCTCTCTTCAATCTCCAGCCGGCGCAGTGCCATCCTTACCCCGCCCGCGCGGTTGGCCAGCGAGTCGGCTTCTCCCCCGGGTTTCCCGCGATACATGGGCTCTTTCCCGCCCAACTCCAAAATTCGGCCATGCCACAGCGACGCATGTTCCCACTCCGCACTCGCAAGATGGCGCAGCACCTGCGCCCGCACTGCGTCCGTATCCCGGTCCGCGAGCGTGTTGTAGGTGTGGTAAGCCTCGACCTCCGCCTGCCAGTTTTCCTCCAGCGCCGCCAAAATCTTCTTCAGCCGTGCATTGCCCAGCAGTGGGATCGCCATGCATCTCTCCTTGTCTTTCTAGTGAGAATAGCGGAACATCCCGCTGTTCCGGTAGCGCCGTCGCCAATCCCCCTCCCGCCCTCGCTTTTCACCGCTGGATGTTTGGTTCCAGAGTTAGATTGTGCATACTTTTCTGGTCGTCAGCAGGAGGCAGTATGGGAGAAGCTCTTCACGGGAGTGCCCGCACGGCACAGGCAGTCCATCGAGCTTTGCAGCATAGTCAAGAAAGACTGAGGAATCTCGCTCGGCGGGATGGTGGCCATTTGGACGCTCGTTCCCCGCGGCCTTATCATGAGCGCCTGCGTCGGCGGTGCCGTCATCCCCTACCTGCTCGGCGCACTCACTGACAGGGTAGGCATCCAGCACGCCTTCATCCCCCGCCATCCGCTACTTTTACATCGCGTACTTCGGCATGTGGGGCTCAAAGCCCGCGCGCCGCCAGTGCTGTAGAGGTTCATGTGCTCAATGCAAGTTTTGAGCGTCGGAGAGCAGTGGTGTATCTGCGGGCTTTTCAGCAGGCCTGCCGCCCCCGTCTTCGGTGCCATCGCCATGGTCGCGTCCGTCGGCCGGAATCGACAACCGTAACCCCCCGCGCCCAGCCAACGCCCACCACGCATCAAAGGCTGCCAGCGAGCGCTCGCACTGCAGGCGATGCCGCTCCTTTTTATCGCGAATTTTCTTGCGGGTCTCTTCTTCGAGCGGTTCCAGCAGATCGAAGGTTACGTTTGCAGGTTGAAAGACCTTCGGGTCGGCATGAGTGATGTAGTGAACCAGCGACCCAAGTGCGGTTGCGCGGGGAACGGGTACAGGGTTCTGTCCGCGCACGATGCTGGCCGCGTAGATGCCTGCCAGCAGGCCTGTGGCGATCGATTCGGTATAGCCTTCGACGCCGGAAAGTTGACCGGCAAACAGGATTTCCGGCTGCCTCTTCAATCGCAAAGTCTCATCGAGCAAAAGCGGCGCACAGATGTAGGTGTTGCGGTGAATCTGGCCGTAGCGGAGGAAGCGCGCGTTTTCAAGCCCCGGAATCAGGCGCAACACGCGGGCTTGCTCGCCAAACTTCAAATGATTTTGGAAACCGACCAGGTTATAGCTGTCGGCACGAAGATTTTCCTTGCGCAGTTGCACGACGGCCCAGGGAGTTTTGCCGGTGCGCGGGTCGCGCAGGCCCACGGGCTTCATGGGGCCGAATCGGAGCGTATCGCGGCCGCGCCTCGCGAGCACCTCGATGGGCAGGCAGCCCTCAAAATAATCCAGCTTTTCCCACTCCCTGGCTTCCGCTGCCTCAGCCTCCAGCAGCGCATCGAGAAACCGGTCGAACTCTTCACGGTCCATGGGGCAGTTGATGTAGTCCGCCGTTCCCTTGTCCCAGCGCGCGGCCATGTATACGCGATTCATGTCGATGGAGTCGGCATCCACGATGGGCGAGATGGAATCATAAAAAGCCAGATGGCCGGAACCGGTAAGGCGCTCGATCTCGCGGCTGAGCGCGTCGGATGTGAGCGGTCCAGTGGCAATGACGGTAAGCGCATAACGTGGATCGGGATCAAGGTTCTTAACCTCCTCGCGGAGGACGCGAATGAGTGGATTGGCCGCTATGGTCTGGGAGATGAAGTGGGAAAACTCGACTCGGTCCACAGCCAGAGCATGGCCGGCGGGCACCGCCGTCTTGTCTGCAATTCTTAGCAGGGTCGATCCCGCGCGGCGCATCTCCTGCTTCAGCAGCCACGGCGCAGTGTTGGGTGATTCGCTCTTGAGAGAGTTCGAGCAGACCAGTTCGCCGAAGTCGGTGGTCTGGTGGGCCGGCGTCAGCCGTGGCTTGCTATCCACGAGGCCACGCATCTCGTAAAGATCCACCTCGCAGGCCAGGCGTGCGGCGGTCAGCGCGGTTTCAGGGCCGGCCAATCCGCCGCCAATCACTCGAATCTTCAACTCTTCGACACCGGCGCTCGTTCCGACTGTTCAGCGAGGGCAACCTCAGCCAGGCGCAAGAGCGGGTCTCCAGAGAGGCGCATATTGCGCCATTCGTCAAGAAAATCGGCTCCGATGGACCTATAGAAGTCAATTGCCGGCGAATTCCAATCCAGAACCTCCCATTGGAGGCGCAGGCAGCCCTTTTGAACGGCGGCAACGGCTACCTGTTGCAGCAGAGCCAGGCCAATCCCCAGGCCGCGGAACTCCGGTTGAACAAATAGATCCTCGAGGTAGATTCCAGGGCGCCCCATCCAGGTGGAGTAATTGAAAAAGTAGAGGGCAAAACCTGCCGGTTTGCCATCGAGGTCGGCGATCAGACAGTGGTAGATCGGGTTGGGCCCGAATCCATCTCGCAGCAAGCCTTCCTCGGTCGCAGTAACGGCATCGGGTGCGCGCTCGTAGGTGGCGAGGGCGCGAACAAAATCAAGAATTTGGGGGACATCCGCGGCCGTTGCGGGCCGAATCGTGGTTGCCATGCGTTTATTCTAATGTGTGATCGAGGCCACACCGTATTGGCTTTGAAAACCGCTAGGATGTTACGTTGAAAGTGTCTGGTGGAGTTGGTTTGTGAAGCGGGAGGCTCGAGGCGACCGCGGAAGCAACCCAAAGGTGCGACTCAAGCGTCAAGTCAACACGGCAGGAATCCCGTTACAGCCTTGGCCAGGCGACCACTTCCTTGCTTGCCTCTTGTGTCGGGGACGCGGTTGGATTTAACTTTGGTTCTGCCAGGAAAAGCAATCGGCGCAACGGGCTTTCAAGCCGCGGTGGCTCCCCGGAATACGCTGGTCAGCGGAAACCAGGGCTTTGCGGGCTTCGCTGAGGAAGTGCGCCGCATGTCAATTCTTCGCAAAGGCGCAGTTTCTGAAGGTGAAGCTTTGGCCCTCCCCGGAGGGTGTTAAATAAATACGATTTTTGAGCCCGCGAACGGAATGGTTCGCGCCGCTCCCAAGGAGAAGAGAATGAAACGCAACCTTTCACTTTGGCTGGGTCTGCTGGCCTTTGCCCTGTTGCCCGCACTTGCCCAGGCACCTGCCGGATCCACAGGCAAAATTCACGGACATGTAACCAATCCCACCGGCGCGGCCCAAGGCGGCGGCACGGTAAGCCTGTCGACGGATGGGGGCGCGACACTAAAGTACACATTTCAGGTCGACGCGGATGGCGATTATGTCGGCGAAGCCCCTCCGGGAACCTATTCGGCAGTCTATCGGGCGTCGGATACACCGCCCGGCAAGATGGTCGACATGTACCGCGGCATCAAGATTGTTGAAGGCACCGATCTGGCGGCGGACATCGACATGTCGCGACAAGAATTCCTCGACAAATTGCCGGCGGCGCAGAGGAAGCAACTCGAGGACTTGAAGAAGGCAAATGCCGAGGCCATCAAGGCCAACGTTGTGATCAGTTCCCTCAACGCCGACCTGAAGGTTGTGAATCAGGACCTTAAAGACGCCGAGGGCGCGCGCATCCAGGCCAGTCAGGATCTGGGGGCATCAGCGACACGTGAAGCTGTTGAAGCCAAGGCGGACGAGATCAGGACAGCGAAGTATACCGAGATCCAAACCCTGATGACAAAAGACACCGGGGTGATGCCTGATCAGTCCGTCCTGTGGACCAACCTGGCACGCGCGGATCTCGGGCTGAAAAAGTATGACGAAGCGGAAACTGACTACAAGAAGTCTCTTGAACTCGAGGCCGCATCAAAGAAGCCGAAGCCAGAAGTGATCGGCGTAGCCAACGCCGGACTAGGCGAAGTGTACGCGCGGCAAGGCCGGGTGCCCGATGCGAACGCAGCCTTTGACGCAGCTGCCAAGGCCGATCCTCAAAGGGCCGCCTTCCATCTGCGCAACGAAGCGGTGATCTTCTTCCAGGAGAAGAACGCCGATGCCCAGGTTGCAGCCGCCGATGAAGCGCTCGCGATCGACCCCAGTCAGCCAATCCTCTATTACATCAAGGGCCAGGGTCTGATTCAAAAGGCTACCGTCGACCCCAAGACAAATCGGATTGTTCTGCCCCCCGACTGCACTGAGGCTTACCAGAGATATTTAGCCCTTGCCCCTACCGGCCCCTATGCCGCAGAGGTGAAGGGAATTCTGGAGCAAGCAGGGGAGAAGATCAACGCCAACTACAAGGCTCCCAAGAAATAGCGGACTGACTCCCTTGGTTTTCTCGTGAAGGGCGCGTTCGATTTCCGTGCGCGCCCTTCGGCGTTTTAGGCGCCCGTCGTGTCAGGCTGTTCATTCATCCGAGACTTTAACCTTCTACAATCCCATACATGAGTACCGATCTGCCCAGTTACGATGAGGCGGCGGCGTTGGTTGCCGACTATGCTGCAAGACTGGGCCAGTTCCGGCCTTTGGTGGAACGCATGGAACTTGGCCGTGCTCCTGGCCGTGTATTGGCGCGGACTTTGTGTGCGGATCGCGATCAGCCGCCCTTTGCCCGCTCTACCCGCGACGGATTTGCCTGTCGGGCCCAGGAAGCCTCGGCACACATTCCCCTGGCCATCGTCGGCGCCACTCGCGCTGGTGAGGCGCCGAGCGGACCGCTGCCCCCGGGCGCGGCCTGGGAAGTCATGACCGGTGCTGCCATTCCCGCGGAAGCCGACGCCGTGGTGATGATCGAGCATGTTGTCGTTGAAAGCGGATGCGTGAAGCTCGAGCCGAAACGCGCTCTTGGTGCTGGCGAAAACATTGTGCCCCAGGGAGCGCAGGCGCGCAAGGGCGATGAGTTGCTGCACGTTGGCACTCAAATTACAGCTGCGCAGGTGGCTCTCGCGGCCGCATGCGGCCATGCCGCGTTTGAGGTATTCCAGCGGCCGCGGGTAGCAATTCTTACCACTGGCGACGAAATTGTGCCCGTGAAATCCACGCCAGCTCCCGGGCAGATTCGAAATTCGAACGGTCCCATGCTGGCGGCGATGGTAGTCGCGGCAGGCGGAGAACCGTGGATTTTGCCGACTGCGGCCGACAAGCCAGAGGCTCTCGATACTGCTCTTGCCCAGACCGAGGATGCTGACCTGCTGCTAGTCACGGGGGGAGTTTCGGCCGGCAAATTCGACCTTGTCGAGCCGGCCCTCACCCGCGCCGGCGCCCATTTCCACTTTACCGGTGTGCGCATCCAGCCCGGCAAGCCGCTGGTATTCGGCGAGATGACCCGTCACCGCGATGCGAACCGAAACGCAGCCGTGCGATCACCCGGTGCGGAGCGTTCCTTGCCTTTTTTCGGTCTTCCGGGCAATCCGGTTTCTTCGGCAGTAACATTTCTGCTGTTTGCAGCGCCGGTTCTGGTTGCGCTGGCAGGCAGCCACGAGACTGCACCGCGCTTTGGTTTAGCTCGGCTGGCCCCGGGGGCCGAAAGACGAGCAAGAGCGGGACTTACGCGGTTTCTGCCCGCAAAATGCACCTTCGGGTTTTCGGGCCAATTGCCGGAGGTGGCGCTGGTTCCGTGGCAGGGCTCCGGTGACCTTTCCGCCATGGCCGCTTCCAATTGCTTTCTTGTCCTGCCGGAGGATTCCCGTCATCCTGAGCCGGGCGCAATCGTGCGCATCTTGTTTTACTGAGGAGGCCCATGCCCAAGTCCGCGCGGCCAAGACTCTCGCATTTCAATCAAGCCGGCCAAGGCAGGATGGTAGACGTGAGCGGAAAGCAAGCGAGCCGTCGCACGGCAACTGCATCGGCTTTTGTGGAGCTCTCGACTGCAGTATTGGGGGCATTGCCTGCCAACCCCAAAGGGAACCCGCTCGAGGTGGCGCGGATAGCCGGCATCCAGGCAGCCAAGCGCACCTCAGACTTAATCCCCATGTGCCATCCGCTGTCGCTAACACATGTCGACGTGCAACTGGAGGTTGCTCCAGGAGGCATCCGCATCACTACCACGGCTGCAACTTCCGGACCCACCGGCGTTGAGATGGAGGCCCTCACCGCAGCCGCAACTGCCGCTCTCACCGTGTACGACATGACCAAGGCGATGGACAAGGCGATTGTTATTCGCAATGTGCAGCTTGAGGCCAAATCGGGTGGCAAGAGCGGAGATTACCAGAGAAATCCCGACCGACGGAGCAGCGGATGAAGAAATGGCCACCATTCTGTCGGCAGGATCGATAGCGACGTTCGTCTGAAACGCGCGGTAAAAGAAGTTCTTAGTGTTGCATCGGAGACATAGGCGGCATTCCTCCGGCAGGCGGTGGGCCCCCCGGTCCACCTTCCCTGGGAATTACGAACTTCTCCGGATCCAGGTGGCCGCGATGGCAGGTTCCGCAGGTAAGGGGCGCGGCCGGTGTGTCCATCTTATCCATGTCCGCGACCTTGGCAATGTAGTTCTTCTTCATGTCCTCGGTCATGGTGTACATGATCCGGGCCATCTTCTTCTCCGGTTTTGAGTCGTCGTCAAACTTTAAGCGCGGCCGGCCATTGGGGCCGGGGCCGCTGGGGTCGGCCGCATGGCAGGTGTCACAATGCACGCCCAGTGAGCCCGCCCATCCCTCCATGATTTCGCGCACCTGTTGCCCAGTCAGATCCTTTGGCAGCACTTTCAGGTTTGTGGGGGCGGGATAGCTGCGCGGAGGTCTGCCGCCATCTTCCGGCGGAGGACCTTGAGGGGCTTGGGCCACGGTGGCTACGGCAAAAACGGTCGCGATTAAAATTGCAATTGCGGCGGCGGGCGGGGTCAGGGAAGTGATTTTCAAGCGAAGTTCCTCGTGGGTTGGGATGGATTCGATCCGATGCAAAGAATTTTAGCGAAGAAAGACGCGGCTGCCTACTAAACCTTTCGTCATCTTCCGGGGTCCCGAAACGCAAGGATGGTTGGGCAGTGCAAAGCGCAGCGGCCAATCAACGGCCTGTTTGATCCCGACGCGGGGTGTTACCAGCGGATCCTGGACGCCGAAGCCGTCGTCAAGCAGCTGCAGCGGAGAGGCGGGATCAAGCAGATCGAGGCCGTTATGGCTCATGCGTGAGATTCCGAGAGCCTGGCAGAGACGGCTCGGGCCGGAAGTCAGCTCGGGGACTCCCGTGCCACGTGCAAGCCCTCGATTCAACGCCATTTGCACATAGTTCCCCAGCGGTTCGAGCGCACGCAGCAGTACGCACCCGGCCTTTCCTTCGGCTTCGCAGGAGACATTCATGCAGAAGTATCGTCCATAGATCGAGTAGACGTAAGCATGTGCCGCGGGACCAAAGAGAACCCGGTTGCGGAGGGTGGGTCCATTGTGTGCGTGGGCCGCGGGGTCGGGTTGACTATGATGGGGACCGAGGTAGGCTTCGACTTCAACAATTCTGCCGGCAAGGAGCCCTGAGCCGGTACGATGCGCAAGAATCTTGCCCAGAAGCCTCGGAGCTACCAGTTCGGGCGACGACTCAAAGAACGCGCGTTCAAGCAGCCGTCCCGGTAACAAAGTCTCGCCAGCCGACGCACCCCTCGACCGCCGCTCGACCGCTCCCTTGCTCTTTACTTGTGCGCTTTGTTCCATTCCTTGATCAGGTCCAGCACTTCTTCTGCGTGGCCTTGGGGCGTAACCTTGGGGTAGATGCGCAGCAGTGTGCGGTCCGGGCCGATCACGAAGGTGGTCCGCTCGATACCCATCACTTTCTTTCCATACATGTTCTTTTCCTTCAAGACGCCAAACTGATTCGAGACTTTTTCGTCTACATCAGCAAGGAGAGTATAGGGAAGATCGTATTTGGCGCGGAATTTGGCCTGGTCACGGGGTGTATCGCGGGAAATCCCCAGCACCACTGCTCCCGCCGCCTGGAGGTTTTTGAAGGTGTCACGGAAGCCGCAGGCTTCGATGGTGCAGCCAGGAGTATCCGCCCTGGGGTAAAAGAAGAGTATGACCGGCTTGCCGGCATAGTCGGACAGGCTTACGGTTTTATCTTCATCGGTTTGGAGGGTAAAGTCGGCGACTTTCTGGTTCAGATCCATGGGGAATGTCCTCGCAGGTGTAAAGGTTTAGTGGAGGGCCGATCGTGGCCATCAGGTTTGATTATTTACGAGGCGGGCGGCAGGTGTCATCGCGCGAGAGCAGTCTTTTCCAGATTTCGTCAATTTTGGCTCAGCCAGTTTTGACCGGGTCAACTTTTCCGTGCGCAACGGTGTTAGCAACGATAGCACTCCTGAGCACGCTGCCCATCGTTGCCCAGTACCCCGTGCAAGTGACCAAACCGAGCCAGGACACCCCCGAGATGCGCGCCGTTGCCGTGCTCGAGTGGACCGGCGACGAGGACCATCCCAAGGCCAGCCGCCTGGTGCCGGTCACAGTCTATGACGGTCAGGAGCTGCAGGACGGGGATATTTATCTGGCACGGCCAGCCCCGCTCGCCCTCGGCAGCGAGGTGGAATACGAACTAAAAGACGATGGTAAGACTGTGGGTCTGTTCGACATTGACAACGCCGGCCAGGAACAGGGCTCGTGGGTCGGATTCGGCGTGTGGAAGCCACTGTCCAAGCCCAAGCCTGCCCGGCAGGTGGCGCGAGCCGCTAATAAAGAAGTCTGGGGAAACGATGACCAGGCCGACCGGCCCGTTCTGCACCGAAAGCATTCCAGTGATTCGTCCTCAGCATCCGATTCGTCTGACAAGGCGCCCGACCCGGATCGGCCCACGCTGCACAAGAAGGATTCAAGCGACAGCAGCAGCGATTCAAGCACCGACAACAGCGCATCCAGTGTCCCGCCCGACCCTGACCGGCCCACACTCCACAAGGACGCCTCAAGTGACGATTCGACCAGTGGGAGCGGATCATCGAGTGACGCCGACCGTCCCAAGCTGAAAAGGAACTCCAAGACTCCGGTGGACGTGGGCTATGTGGATTCGGTTCCGGACGCCACCGATCCCGATCGTCCTCACCTGTTGCGGGGAAGGCCTTCAGGGGGTAGCACCAGTGTGCTTCCGACTCTCATGGGCTTCCCTGCAGACATGCACCAGGCTGTAGCCGTCTCCGATGCAAGGAGCCGTCCAGATCATGTTTGGAGATATAGCTGGGCCAACCCGGACGATGAAGCCAAGATGAAAGCGGAACTGGAGGATATTGCCCAGAAGGCAACGGGCCTGACTTCACCCCCGTCGCCGCCTGCGACTGCGAAAAAGACCGATGCCTCGAAGAGGAAGAAGGCAGCTCCTCCGCCAGCGCCTCCGCCTTCAGCACCGCTCCAGGATGAACAATTCCGTGTCTTTGAGCTGGCCTACGGCTCGGGAGCGACGATGGTGCTGTCAGCACACACAGGCGGTACGGGCGTCAAGGAGAAATTCGTCACGCTGGTGGCACAGCCGGACCTCTATGGCAATGTGCTGGTCCTCGTGAAGAGCGTGACCGATGCGGCTCACCTTGACGATACACCCCGGATGCGTCTGGTGGATGCCGTAGATGCCATGGCCGACAATCGCGGCGAGTTGCTTTTTGAGTTGCGTGGCGCCACCCAGCGCCAATTCGCACTTTATCGCGTACTGCGCGGTCAGGCGGACAGGCTTTTCCTTAGCGGACCCGAGGGTATCGCTCCTCCGCCCACTCATGAATGAAGCGACGCCGCGTTGCGTCTTTTCGGGAATGCTTTCCTTTGCAAGAAGTGAGCAAGATTGCTCAATTGTTTTTCAAGCCCCGTTGATTTGCTCGACAAGGACTTGGTTACCGCCGCAGTTTTCATCGGGCCTCCTATACAATTGGGCTTAAGTACCCTCTGCGAGGTTCTTCCCTAAACATGGCGTCAGCAACGGTCGTTAAGCCTCTTGAAACTACAATTGTCGTTTCATCAAATTCGATTTCCACAGACGCCAGCGCCACTGCGTCCGGATCGGCTCACGCGGTCCCTGCACGGCAGATGATTCGCATGGGCCGCGCCTCCACTGTGAGTGAAGGCCTCAACTGGCTCACGCTGACGGTCATTCTCCTGTTTCATCTGGGAGCGCTGGCGGCTTTGTTTTTGTTCAGCTGGCAACGTCTGTTGGTGATGGCCGTGCTCTATGTGCTGGCTATCAACGTCGGCATCGGCATGTGCTATCACCGCCTGCTAACCCATCGCGGCTACTACACACCCAAGTGGGTGGAGTACATCATGTCGGTTTGCGCCACTCTTTCCCTTGAGGGGGGGCCGATCTTCTGGGTATCGACACATCGCGTTCATCACCAACTGAGCGATCAGGAAGGAGACCCGCACACGCCCCGCGAAGGTGGATGGTGGGCGCACGCTGGGTGGATCCTCTTCGGCTCCGCGCTGCACGCGCAAACCGAGACTCTGGCCCGCTATTCACCTGACCTTGGCCGCGACCGGTTTCACGTGTGGCTCAGCAAGTACCATTGGCTGCCGATCACGCTGAGCGGCCTGCTGCTGTTCGCCGGAGGCTGGCTATGGGACGGATGGGTGAACGGTGTCGCCATGGTGCTTTGGGGCGTTTTACTGCGGGTTACGCTGGGCCTGCATGCCACATGGCTTGTAAATTCGGCGACCCATCTGTGGGGCAGCCGCCGCTTTGAGACCCGCGACGACTCGCGCAACAACTGGTGGGTAGCACTGCTCACGGGCGGCGAGGGCTGGCACAACAACCACCACGCGCACCCTGTCTCGGCCCGGCACGGGCTCACCTGGTACGAGATCGATCCTAACTTCTGGGGCATTTGGCTGCTCGCAAAAGTAGGTCTCGCCCGCAAGATTCAAGTGGCGAAATTCGATCCTGAAAACCCGAGACCAGCCGGGCTCTAACGCCGCCATCGAAAAGCGACTGCGGCCTACCCACTGAGGAATCAGGCGGGATTTTTCTATCTGCTGAAAATCAAATCCAGCCCAAAACTATTTGCGAAGCTTGGCACGCACCCACAGAGTCCCGAAGAAGGGGAGCGCGACCAGCAGAACCAGCACTCCTGCAGGGAGCCCAACGTAAAGGTATGTGTCGGCGAAGTCAATTTTCCGGATGGCGGCTGCATTCCATACCAGCAGCGCAAAGATGGAAAGGCAGGTAGTTGCAAAAAAAGTAAAAAACGCCGCCGCAAACGAGAGCAGCAGACTGGTGAAAAACCCGAAGCCCTCGAGCGGGAAGCCCAGAACCCTGCCGCCTCGTCTGCGCCCGCCTTCAATTGATTGCATGATCATCGCGGCCTCCTTCGTCTAGAATACAGATTCATGGCCGGCACAGTACAAATCGACCTTTGGCCCGCGGAAAAGGTCGCGACGCAGGTGAACGTCGTCAAGGCGGCTAACGGCATTCACTATGCCGCATGGGGAGAGACGCGCATCTCGGAGCCCGATCTTGAGCGGCTGGTAGGCGCAGTGCCCGCCACGCTCTCCGCCGCGCTCGAGCAGCGCGCCTACTACTTTGTTCCGCTCGCCATTGCCGACACGGGCGACATCTTGATCGCTCCGTCGTACACCGTCGATCTCGGTGACCGCGCCATCTGCCATCGCAACGCTGTCTTCGGATCCACGGAGGCGGTGTTCCTTTCCACCCGTCTGGTTGAGGACCGCTTCGGCCTCGCCTTCGAGTTTTTTATTAACGTGGCCCACAATTTTGTGGAAGCAGCCGGTGTGCCGGAGAGCTTTTCATCGCTTGTCTGGTCGCAGGCCGAGGCGCAGGTTCGCGGCGAAACCAGCCAGGACGCATGGGAAACCCGCCGCCGCGCTCTCGACCACACAGCGGGGCAGAAGGGCATCGACGAGCGCGCCCGCAATACCTTCTTCGAGTCGTCTTTCTCTGATGCGCTGGCGGTTTACATGCTCTCGCTGGCGGTCGATTTCGACTATCACGATCTCCGCGAGCGCGAATATCCGCTGCTGGCCGCACCCGCGCTAGCCGAGCGTCTGCGCCACGTCGCCAGCCTCTTCCCCACCAACCAGGGCTACGAATTTCAGATTCTCTACCGGCGCAAGGGCTGACTAAATTGCGTTGGTATAGACGACGCGGCCTTCGCTGATCGTCCACCGAATCTTGCCCATCATCTGCCAGCCGTCGAAGGGGGTGTTCTTGGCTTTGGACCTGGATTCAGTGACGCGGTAGGTCCATTCGGCTTTGGGATCGAAGACGACGACGTCGGCATAGCTGCCGACGGCGAGGGTACCGCGACCCTTGAAGCCGAACAGGGCGGCCGGCTGGGCGCTGAGCAGGCTCAGAACGCGGCCGAGAGGCATCTTCCACTCTTTGTGCAGCCAGCGGAGGGTAAGGCCGAGAGCGGTTTCAAGGCCGATGATGCCGTTGGGTGCGTGCTCGAACTCGACTTCCTTTTCGTGGGTTGCATGGGGGGCGTGGTCGGTGGCGATGGCGTCGACCACGCCGTCGAGGAGAGCCTCGATCATGGCGTCGCGATCGGCGGCCGAGCGCAGCGGCGGGTTCATTTTGGCGTGGGTGTTGTAGAAGCCGACGTGCTCCTCGGTGAGCAGGAAGTGGTGGGGGGCGACCTCGCAGGTGACACGGAGACCATTGCGCCGGGCCTGGCGGACAGCATCGACCGCGCCGGCCGTGGAGGTGTGGGCGACATGCAGGTGGGTGCGAAGGTCGCGCAGCTCCGTGACCAGGCGAATGTCGCGCTCGACGAGGCTGGTTTCAGCCTCGGGCGGCATGCCACGCAGGCCGAGTTTGAAGGACACGGGGCCCAGGTTCATGCTGGCTCCCTGGGTCATGCGGGTATCTTCAGCGTGCTGAATGACGCCGAGGCCGACGCGGGCGGCAGCGGCGAGCACTTCGCGCATGACGCTGTCTTTGAGGATGGGATGGCCATCGTCGGTAACGGCCACGGCGCCCGCCGACTTAAGGGCCGCGTAGTCGTTGAGCACCTCACCCTTTGAACCCCGCGTCGCCGCCCCTATGGGAAACACGCGCACGGAAGCCCCGCGTTCCGGCGACTGCATCCAGCGGGTGATCTCGGGGGAGTCGTTGACGGGGATGGTATTGGGCATGGCGGCGACGGCGGTAAAGCCTCCGGCGGCTGCCGCGGCCGTGCCGGAGGCGATGGTCTCCTTGTAGCCCTGGCCGGGCTCGCGCAGGTGCACGTGGATGTCGATCAGACCGGGCGCAATGGCGAGGCCGGTTGCGTCCAGCACCTCCGCACCCTCAGCGTGCTTGAGCTTTCCCGGGGACGCAATCTCGGCCACGCGACCGTCCTTAAGGAGAATATCTTTGGGAGCATCAACGCCGGCGGCCGGATCGAGAAGGTGTCCGCCGCGAAGGATGAGAGCAGCCGCGAGAGCGGTCATGGGCGATCTCCCTGCTTGTCCGGCACCAGGGCTCGCTCCATGACCGCCATGCGGACGGCTACGCCGTTGGTGACCTGTTCCAGAATGGCGGACTGGATTCCGTCTGCGACGCCCGCCGTGATCTCAAGGCCGCGGATGATGGGGCCCGGATGGAGCACAACGGCGGTTGGAGCGAGGGCGGCCAGCCTTTGACCGGTCAATTGGTAGCTAGCCTTGTACTCATCCAGATCGAGTTGCAGTCCGGCCAGGCGCTCGGCCTGAATGCGCAGCATCATGATGGCCTGCGACTGGCGCATGGCAGCCTCAAAGTCGCGCTCGATGACGATGCCCGGGCCGGCCTGCGCCGCCATCTCAGGCAAGAGCTCTTTGGGACCGCAGAGCATCACCCGTGCGCCCAGGCGCGGCAGCAGGAGCATGTTGGAGCGGGCCACGCGGCTGTGGAGGATGTCGCCAACGATGGTAACAGTCACGCCGGCAAGGGTTTCAGCGTTGACCTCGCCCGCGTCCGGGCGCAGATGGGTGAGGATGGTCTTGAGGTCGAGCAGTGCCTGGGTTGGATGCTCATGCATGCCGTCGCCGGCGTTGACCACCGGGAGGCGGGTGGACTCCTCAAGCAGCCAGGCGGCGCCGGAGGAGCTGTGGCGGAGAATGATGGCTTCAGCGCCGAGAGCGCGGAGGGTGAGGCCGGTGTCTTTGAGCGATTCGCCCTTCTCGATGCTGGAGCTGAGGCTGGAAATGAGCGTTGTGTCGGCGCCGAGCGCCTTGGAGGCCAGCTCAAAGCTGGTCCTGGTGCGGGTAGAGGACTCATAGAAAAGCAGGGCAATGCGGCGCTTGGCGAGGATGCGGTCGCGCACCAGCGGGTTCTCATTTTCGAGGGCGCGGGCGCGAGCGAGAAGACGGCTGACTGCTGCCACGCTGATGTCCATGACGGAGAGCAGCGAACCGGGGTGGCGGGAAAGGGACGTATCCGGCGCGGGCGGCGGGTGAAGTTGTCGGCGGGCGGAGATTGCGGCTGGGCTCATACGGTTAAGGCTCTTGCTCGTGTTCTCAAGCGGGAGACCGGAGGCTGAACAGGTTTGCTTTCCAGACCGGTTTTCTCTCCGGGGCTGCCCAGGTCTGAAAATCCAGACCTGGGGCACCCAACGGTTAAGGTTCGTAAGATCCCACGTCCCAAAATCGGGACTTGGGGCACCCAGCAATGGTACAAAAACAGGCGGCCAGCGATTTAGCCGACACGCTCGACCAGAAGCACCTGGTCGCTGTCGTCAATTTCGCGGAACTTGACTTCAATAATCTCGCGGCTACTGGTTGGAATGTGCCTGCCGATATAGGTAGCTTCGATGGGCAACTCGCGATGGCCACGATCAATAAGCACGGCCAGTTGCACCCGGCGCGGACGGCCATGGTCAAAGAGGGCGTCGAGCGCGGCGCGGACGGTGCGGCCGGTGTAGAGGACGTCGTCGCAGAGCACGATGTCGCGGCCTTCGATATCGAAGCCGACGGCCCCCGGAGTGACCAGCGGACGCACGTCAGCGGTGGTGAGATCGTCGCGGTAGAACTGAATGTCAAGCATGCCAGTATCGACGGGGCGTTTCTCGATGCCGGAAATCAGCTTCCCCAGCCGTTCCGCCAGGGGAATGCCGCGGCGCTTGATGCCAACCAGGGCGAGGTCAGCGCTGCCATTGCTTTTTTCAACGATCTCATGGGCCAGGCGCACCAAGGTGCGCTCGATCTCAGAGGCGGACATCAGCCTGCCCTTCATGCGCAGGCCGGCGGTTTCTTGGGCTTCGCTCATGGTTGCTCTCGCGTGGCTCGTCTTTCGACGCCGGTTTCTCAGCTATTATCCTTCGAGGGATGATACGAGGGGGTACCGTACCGGGGCAAGCTGTGGAGAAGTGGAACGCGAGCGGTCAAAGAATGTGGGAGATAAGGAGGAAGCTGCCGGAAGAGTGGGACAGGGGGCGGCCCCGACCATCACACCTGCATCACTTCCGCTTCTTTCTTTCGCGAGAGCTCTTCCATCCGCCGAATCTCTTCGTCGGTTATCTTCTGCACTTCTTCAAGAGCGCGCTTTTCCTCGTCCTCACTGATTTTCTTGTCCTTGGCCAGCTTCTTGAGCGCGTCGTTGCCGTCGCGGCGGACGTTGCGGACCGCGGTGCGGTGCTCCTCGAGTACTTTGTTGATGTGCTTGCAGACGTCGCGGCGCCGCTCCTCCGTCATGGGCGGAACGGGGAGACGCAGCACCTTGCCGTCGGAGATGGGATTCAGTCCCAGATCAGCAGACTGAATGGCCTTCTCAATCTCTTTGAGGATGGTCGGATCCCAGGGTGAGATCAAGATCAGCTGCGCCTCGGGCGCCGATACCTGCGCGAGCTGGTTGATGGGCGTGTGGGTGCCGTAGTAGTCCACCTTGACCTGGTCAACCATGTGTACGCTGGCCCGGCCGGTGCGCGTGGAGGCAAGACTCGCCTGGAAGGTAGCCACTGCCTGGTCCATCCTCCGTCTGAGGTCGACGTTAAGATCTTTGAGCGCCGGAACTCCGGCCATAAATGACGGTGCCATCGGTGTAGTCCTCCGTGCGGCCAAACTGCCAACGGCTATTCTACAACCCGTGAGCGCGTGCCGCAGAACGCCGTGAGGCTTGACCGCCGGAGCGAGCGGGTCCGGCCTGACTGAGATCGAGCCATCCCACCCTAGGCCGGCAGGGTGCTTTGCGCCTGCTCGTGCGCGTGATAGCTTGAGCGCACCAGCGGCCCCGACTCGACGTGCCGGAAGCCCATCTTCAACGCCTCGGTCTTCAGCCCGGCGAATTCGCGCGGCGTGTACAGGCGCGCCATGGGCAAATGGTCGCGCGAAGGACGCAGATACTGGCCAATGGTCAAAATGTCGCATCCAACGCGGGCCAGATCGTGGAAGACTTCGAGCAGCTCAGCGGTCTCTTCGCCCAGCCCGACCATTACGCCGGATTTCGTAATCCCCGCGGGCTGCAGCTCTTTGGCATAGCGCAACAGTTCAACGGTGCGCTCGTAGCGCGCTCCAGACCGCACCACGCGGTAAAGCCGCGGCACTGTCTCGGTGTTGTGGTTGAGAATCTCGGGCCGAGCTTCAACGACAATCCCAATCGCCGCACGGTTTCCCTGAAAATCGGGAATGAGCACCTCGACGCGGCAGCCGGAAGCTTGACGGCGAATCTCTTCGATAACCATGGCGAAGACGCGCGCTCCGCCCACCAGATCGTCGTCGCGATTCACACTGGTAATCACGGCATGCTCGAGGCCCAGGGTAGCGACGGCTTCGGCCACGCGGCGAGGCTCGTCCTGGTCAATGGGCTCGGGCCTTCCCTTGGGCACGGCGCAAAACCCGCAGCGGCGCGTGCACAGGTTTCCAAGCATCATGAATGTTGCGGTCTTGTGGTGCCAACACTCACCGATGTTGGGGCAGTGAGCGCTCTCGCACACCGTATTGAGCCCCAGTGAACGCGCAAGCCGTTTGAGGTCATGGTAGTTTTCGCCCATGGGCGCGCGTGCCTTCAGCCAGTCCGGCTTGGGCGCTGGAAGCTTCCGCATCGGCTCAATCTGCACCAGTTCCATCACGCTCTCATTGTAGCGGCCGCCGCCTTTTGGCAATCCACGCAAGCGCGGGAGTCCCCGCCAACTACTTGTTTGAATCATGGCATTTGCGCTTATCTGTGGTTAGAGCCCAAACCTTTTGGGCGGATCAGGCATCTTTGCCAATAGGCAGCCTGAGATCCATTCATGACCCATCAGCCAGGCTGAGCATAACCGTAAGAAGGGAATGGAGATAGCTATGAATGCCGAACGCCCTTTGATCGCCTCCATCGTATTCCTGGCGACCGGCCTGAGCTTAATTTTGGGCTATTGCACCGGCGCCACAAGTCTCAATGCCGCATATCCTCTAGCCACCTCAGCACTCCACATCGACATCACCACCACCGGGCCCGGCGCGCTGGGCGGCATCGCCTTCACCGGAATCGGACTTTTGCTTCTCGTCTGGGCGCTTCTTGCGGCCATCGTGGGTCAGGTTAGTCTTCTTGCCGACAACTCCCGGCATCCGGACCGGGTTGTTCCGTCAGAGAAGATTCTGGAGTAGATTCCACGGAGAGATGGGGAAAGTTGCAGCGGACGAGGGCCAAGCTAACGCGCTAGCGGAGCTTGCTGCGGACCTCGGTCCGGACGAGGTAGAGGAAGAACACCCAGTTCAACAGGCCCTGCACGAGCGCCGGCGAAAGATGCATGCTTGAGAAGATCCACATGTTGTAAACCGCCATCAGAAAGACCGCCCCAAGCGTAAGAGCCCACGCCCATCGAAAAAGCAGCAGCACCCCGGCGCAAGCGGTGATAAAGAAGACCGAAAAGAGCAGCGTCAGAGGCGGATAAGCGCCCCTGACAACGCCAACCACGATGACTCCGGCCAACGCCAGAAGGTAGAGGCCGATGGCCGCCAGTCCCGGCAGCGGCAGCAGCTCCCAACGCTTCGCCTGGGCAGCCACGTCACCGGGCTGTTTGCCGCTCTCGATGACGGGGTTGGCATCTTGGGTCATGGTCGTTTTCCTTCCGGGTTCCTGAGTGTCATAGCGTGTGCAGATAGGCCAGCAGGTCCTGGAGCTGGTCATCGGTGAGTTGAGTTGCCGGCATCATCTGCCGTCCGTGCAGGATCACCGCTGTCAGCCGTTCATCGGTCGGCGGGGCGCCGGAAGGCATGGCATTCACCTTGGTAAGCGCCTGCAATCCCGGGCCGTTCAACGGGTGCGTCGTCGTGGGGTAGTGGCACCGTGCGCATTTCATCTGATAGACGGCGGCTCCACGCGCCTGCTGCGCATTCCATTGCGACTCCGGCATCGACGGCGGCAACGAGCGGCATCCTGCGAGGACCAGGGCCAGCGCTGCCCCACAAAACATGAATCCATAAAAGGCAGTAAGAGAACGGACAAACATTTGCCTTTGATGATACCGCGTTACTCAGCCGCCGCAATCGCTTCGGCGATGCGGTCGACGGCCCGGGACTCAGCATCGCTATCAGGGCGGTGCCCGTTCACCATAATCGAGAAAGCCAGAGTCTTGCCGCTGGCCGCCGTCAGGTAGCCTGAGAGCGCATTTATCTCGTTCATCGTTCCCGTCTTAGCCCACAGGTGGCCCTTCAGCGGTGAATTACCGAACCGGCCGGCGAGAGTACCGTCCACGCCCGCCACCGGCAGCGTCGCACGCCACTCCTCACCCCAGGGCTGCTGCGATGCGTAGGTCAGCAGCCTGGAAAACGCCCGCGGAGCAATCTTGTCGCTGGGGCTCAACCCGGAACCGTCATAAAGGAAAAAGTCGCCGTTGTCGACGCCCGCGTTGACCAGGAATTGCCGCACTACGCGCGCTCCCTCCTCAAAGCTGCCTTCCGAACCGTATTCCTTTCCCAACAGCCTCAGGAGGAGTTCCGCGTGCAGATTTTGGCTGATCTTGTTGATCACCGTGATGTCCTCGGCCACCGGCACTGAGAAGCGCGTGGCCAGCACCCTGCGGTTCCCATAGGGGGCTGTCACCCTGCCCAGGTCAACGCGCGTCAACTGCAGCGGCTGGGCCCGTTCAGCGGCAAAATCGCCGTTTCCGTTACTGTACTTGTGCCGGGAAACTGCCCCGCCGCTCACCAGGATTCCGCGCGCCCGCAGCGCCTCTTTGAAAGCCGCGGCCATGTAATCAGCCGGGTCCTCGATCGCCATATTCACGCTCAGTCCATTGGCTCCTACGGTTCCCCAGGCGCGCACCAGCATGGACCCAGGCCGGCGCTCGATGCCTGGATGCGGCGTTTCACCCGTGGGCGCAAGCGTCATGCTGTTGTCCACCGAGTAGTAATCCGTATCCGGCGTCCATTCCACAACCGTCGCTCCGGGCGCGGATGCGTCGGCGCGGATGGTGAGCCTGGCCGCGTTGTCGTTGAACGTGAGTGCTGAGACTGGCGCGCCGTAGTCCCACTGCAAATCGTCCCAGGCCCAGTTCCGGCCGTACGGCTCGTCAAGAAAAAAGGTGTCATCGGCCACTACGTCGCCGTCCACCGAGCGCACACCGGCTTGCTCCACCTGTTCGGCCAGAAGGTCCAGCGCGGTCATGGCAGTGGGAGGCGGTGTGAGCACCAGTTGAGCGGCATCGGCGGGGCCCATTTCCTGGTAGGGGTAATGGCGCGCGCTGATCGTCGGGTCGCCGACCCCGAGCAGGACGATGTCTCCATGCACCGCTCCCGAAGAGTCCACATCGCCCCCCGCCACTACGCTCGTGGTCCATGAGAGGGTGTCCACGGGCAGCAGCGCAAAGGCCGCAGCCGTGGTGGCGAGCTTGGCATTCGACGCCGGAGTGAACAGCCGCCCCTCGTTTAACCCATACACCGATTGCCCATCCAGCGTGGTCACGCTCACGCCGAACTGGGCGTGGCTCAGCACCGGGTCAGCCAGGATTGCCGCAATGCGGCCAGCCAGCGGCCCCTCCTCGGAAGCGGGCAGTTCGACCTGCCGGGACCCGTGCCGTTGCGCTGCCCGCACCTGCTGTGCCAGTCCTGGCACGCTGGAACACCAGCCCGAAAGCCCCGCCAGCAATACCACTGCAGCACGCCCAAAAATCGTCATGCCCGGAGTGTAGCAGGAGGCAAGCGGGCGGCGGCATTGCTTTATGAGAACAACCGGACTCCCTTTGCCAGGTCCCGGGACATACCATTGAAGGATGAGCTTCGCCGGCAGGGATATAGGAACCTGGCGCCTCAGTACCCGCGCTCTTCAGCTCGGCACGCACACGCTGGTGATGGGCGTAGTGAACATCACGCCCGACTCGTTCAGCGACGGCGGCCTCTTTCTGGCCCCGGAGGCCGCCGTCGCTCACGCAATGCGACTGCTCGACGAAGGTGCGGACTTGCTCGACCTCGGTGCCGAGAGCACGCGCCCCGGCTCCTGCGCCGGCGGCGACGCACCATCCGTAAGCACCGAAGAGGAACAGGCACGATTGCTGCCGGTGCTTGAGGGCATTCTGCGCGCCCGTCCCGGCACAATCGTCTCGATCGATACTTACAAGGCTGCCACGGCCCGCGCAGCCCTTCGGCAAGGCGCTGAAATCGTGAACGACGTCAGCGGCTTTACGTGGGATGGGGAGATGGCAGCCGCTTGCGCGGAGTTTGGCGCGGGGATTGTGTTGACGCACACCCGCGGCCGGCCGGATGAGTGGCGTGCGCAAACCCACCTTGAGCCCGACATCTTGCTCGGCGTGGTACGCGCAGGCCTGGAGGCGAGCTTCGCAACCGCGGCCGCGGCAGGCATTCCGCCTGAAGCGGTAGTTCTCGACCCCGGTTATGGGTTCGGCAAACGCTTCGATGAGAATTACGCGTTGCTGGCCCGTCAGGCCGAGTTGCTCGCGTTGGGCCGCCCGCTGCTGGCCGGCGTCAGCCGAAAATCTTTCCTCCGCCGAACCCTGGCGCCGCTCCACGGCAGCGGCGATCCTGCCGAAGTCCTTCTTCAGACGCATCAGACGGCAAGCCTCGCGGCAATGACGGCTGCCATTCTAAACGGAGCTTCCATTGTCCGCGTTCACGAGGTGCACCAGGCTGTCGAGGGAGCCCGCATCGCGGACGCAATTCTCGCGGCCGGGCGGCCGGCTGCGAATTCATGACGCGAACGCGGCCTGCGCGGTCACCGCGCTCCGATCAAGCCAGATTCTTCTTCACTTCGCCAAGCAGCGCCAGCGACTCCGGGCTCAGAACGCCCGTGCGGTCGATATCCACATTGAAGGTGACGGGAACCTTGACCTTGTTGCAAGCACGCACGTAGTCCGCAACCACCCCCAAGGGATGGCGCGGCGCCGCCAGCGGCGTCTTCACCTTATCGTGTACCCAGCCCTCATTATCCAGACAAACCCAGCGGTGGCTCTGCAAGTGCTCTTGCGTGAACTGCGACGACGGCACTCCAACCAGCTCGTTGGCATCCCCTGCCTCGTAGTCCTGGTGCGACGAATAGAGAAAGTGCGTCAGCATTCCCGGGTTCAATGTGACCAGGCGCGCTTCGAATCCGGTTCTGGCAACTTCAACCCACTCGTCCCACGGAAACTGGTACCCATGCAGGTCGGTGGTCACTGAATCGTAAAAGCCGCGCTTGTCGAGCGAGTAACCGCTATCGAACCACCATCCCTCGACCCTCGACCCATAGCGCGCGCCCAGCTCGCGCACAATGCTCATCAGGTTTGTTGTCAGCCTGATCTTGTCCGCGGCGTGGTAGCCGACCGCATACTCCCAATCCGGATCGTCGCCGTGATTGCAGGAGTGGTTGTAATAAAGAATGAAGTGCAGACCGCGCGCGTGGCACGCATCGGCGATCTCTCCGACCAGGTCGCGCCGCGTCGTCCTGTGCGGAGCAATGGCGTCGATTGCCTGCGAAGGCGCGGGCAGCATCTGCAACGCGTGCGCCCCGGTAAAGATCACGTACTGCGCTCCCGCCCCGGCAATCTGGTCAGCGTATCTCTCCGGACTGAAGCGGGCAACCGCCTGCTCAAAGGGCAGCCAATCGTCCTGGCCCACGGGCTGCGACCGCGCGGTCCAGTGCGTTGATATGCCAAAGCTGCACGCGGCCAGCCAGCTTGCATCGGCTCGCCGGTAGTCTGCCGCCTGCGCGCCCCTGGCGGTCATGCCCGCCGCTGCCAATGCACCCGCTCCCATCGCCTTCAGCGCATCCCGCCTGGTCAATGTCTGTGCGTTCAACCGCATCTACCGTCTCCTCTCACGCCATTCCGCCTGCGTGCGTTCGCGCGAACTCGATCATCGCATGCACGTTCCGGTGGGGCGTATCGCGCACAATTTCGCAGCCCGCGGCCACAATCCATGGCGGACCGGTCTTTTGCCGCAGTGTCTTGAGCGCCTCGACAATCGTCTCCGCTGTGCCGTCGCGCAGATCTTTCACCGGATTCAGATTTCCCGCCAGCGTCTGGCGCGGCGCCATCTTTGCGCGCGCCTCTTCCATGGGAACGGGAAAATCGATATCCACCATTTCGCAGCCCAGCGTGCCCATGCCGTCAAGAATTTTGCGCGTGTTTCCGCAGATGTGCAGCCGCACTCTTCCGCCCATCGAGTGAATCGCGTCCACCAGCTTCTTTTCCCAGGGCCACACAAATTCCCTGTAAATGCGCGGCCCGACCAGCGATGCCGCCGCATCGCCAATGCCGATAATGCCGGCGCCCTCTCTGATCTGCGCGGCGGCAAAGTAAATTGCCGTCTCCACTGTGTGAGCGAAGAGCTCCTGCACAAACTCGGGGTCATCGGTGAAGTCGAGCATCAGGCGGTTGATTCCGCGCAGGTCGGCGCCCTCTGCGCACGGACCCTCGACCCAACCTTCCACAAGCAACTCGTCGCCCACGCGGCTGCGCAACAGCTCGACGCCGCGAATCCGGTCTTCCATCCGCTCGCCGCACACCGGATCGCGCCCACTGCGCTTGCCCAGCGCCTGCTTGTCGGCAAACAATGCCTCTTCTTCCACAATGGCCGGCGGCTGATCGTCATACCACTGGATCCTCGCGCCTGCGTCGGAGGCCTCGCGCGCGGGATCGGAGATCGTCGACACATAATCGAAGCCGAAGATCTCCGCGGTCCTGATCTGCGCTTCGGCCATCACCTTGTGGTCGCGCGCATACTGTCCGTACTTCACGCCCAGCACATCGGCGGCAAACATCATCGTGATCGGCATTGCGGCAAGCCGGTCGGCAGATTCGCCGCCAAGCACCGCCAGCACCCGTTCCCGGCCCGTCATAGCACCCCACCGTCTTTCTTGATCCGCGCGGTATTTCAGGTGAATTGAAATCAGGCCGTAGTATGGCACAAATACGAAGCCCGGGCGCGCGGCCGGCGCTTCTTGAAGAGCGGGACAATTTAGAATGACTGCAGGGATGAGGCCGGTTGAAAGCCCCGCGGCCGCACTCGGCATAAAGATGAAAATACCATTTGCTTTCGGCAAGAACGGCATCGAGGTCTCCGTCCCAGGCGGCTATGCCTGCCATGTGTTGCGCAGCCACACCGCTGCCGCACTGGGCGACGTCAAGGCTGCACTGGATGACGCGCTTGATCGCCCCATTGGCTGTGAGCCTTTGGCAAAGGTGGCCGCTGGTAGGCGATCCGCTGCCATCTCCGTCTGCGATATCACGCGGCCCGCGCCGAATGCGGTTACGCTGCCGCCGCTGCTGGCTCGCCTGCACGCCGCCGGCATTCCCGCCGAGGCTGTCGTGATTCTCATCGCAACCGGGCTGCACCGCGACGCGACAAAAGAAGAGATGGAAACCATCCTCGGGCCCGAGATTGCACGAAAATACAGCGTCGTCAGCCACGATGCCCGGAACCTTGCCGCGCATCGGCCTCTGGGCGCTACCAGGCGCGGTACTCCGGTCTACATTGACGAACGGTTCATGGCCGCCGATCTTCACATCTCCCTCGGCTTCATAGAGCAGCACCTGATGCTGGGCTTTTCCGGGGGGCGCAAGCTTGTGGCTCCGGGACTGGCGGCGCAGGAGACCATCAAGACGATCCACTCCCCGCGCTTCATGCGCGAGCCGCTAGCCACCGAGGGTTCCATCGCAGGCAACCCATTGCACGAGGAGTTGCTTGAAATTGCGGCCATGGCGCGCCACGACTTCATCCTCGATGTGACCCTGACCCAGGATCGACAGATCTCAGGAGTCTTTGCCGGCGATCCGATAAAGGCGCATGCCCGCGGCGTGGAGTTTGTTGAAACAACCTGTCTTGAAAGCCTGAGTGAACCGGCAGATGCCGTGATTACCAGCGGCGCGGGATATCCACTGGACCTCACGTTCTACCAGATCGTCAAGGGCGTCACCGCGGCGCAGCACATCGTACGGCCAGGAGGCAGAATTCTTATCCTCGGAGCATGCGCCGAGGGAGTGGGCTCTGCCGAGTTTGCTCACCGGATGCGCACGCTCACTGGATTCCAGGACTTTCTGGAGGAGATTCGAACGACTCCCGTCGAAGTGGACCAATGGCAACTGGAAAAGCTCGCCCTGACCGGTGTAAAGCATGAGCTGTTCTTCTATGCGCCAGGAGTCACGAAGGTTCAGGTTGGTTGCCTGGGCCCCCGAACATTCAACAATCTCGATCAGGCCGTTGCGGCTCTCTTGAGTGGTCTTCCCCACGGAGCGCGCGTGGTTCTGGTGCCTGACGGCCCTTACACCTACGCGCGCGCCGTGCCGGTCCTCGCATAATTCGGGCACCCCATTCTCACCCCTTAAGAAAGGAGACGCCCAGCTCGCCCCATTGAAGCCCGGCGGAGAGCCAAGGCTTAAACGCTGATGCCTGCCTTGTATCGCGGCCACAGAGGACGCATGGCGTCGTGATCGACCGTCGGCTCTCCGTCGCACTCCACCTCGATAACCGTGGCCGGGTTGTCCGGCGCGACCAGCGGAAGTCCCGTCAGCCGCAGCGTGAATTCGTCCTGCATAAAGTCCACCTTTTGCCCGGTCTTCAGCAGGCGCGCCGAGAGCACCTTGGGCTTGAGGCCGCCGATCGCGATCACCGCCTCCGGCTGATAGAAGCTCAGCCACTCGGCCGCGGGCGTATGTCCCGGCCAATAATGCTGATGGATATAGAGCGTGTTGCCCCGGCGCGTGTAGTTCGCGTTCGAGTTCCATCCAGCCTGGGCGCGGTCCGTACCGTAAAACGCTTTGCCATTGGTTTCAAGCCACCTGCCTACTTCCTCAAGCACGGCGACGGTCTGCGGCGGAATCGATCCCTCCTGGTCCGGCCCGATGTTCAGGAGGTAATTGCCGCCGCCCTGCGAACAGGTGGCAAGGTTGTCCACAATCACCTTCGGCGTCTTCCACGCATCGTCAGAGCGGTTGAAGCCCCAACTGTCGTTCAGGGTCATGCAAGTCTCCCAGGCCCGTCCCACTTCGCTGGCATGAATCTCCTGCTCCGGCGTGGAAAAGTCGCCGGGCAGTCCATTGCGGTTGTTCACAATGATCTCCGGCTGCAACTCGAAAACCATCTCGTTCATCCGCTCTGACTCCCATCCCTCCGGGGTCAGTGGCCAGGAAACGTCATACCAGAGCACGTCGATTTTTCCGTAATTGGTGAGGAGTTCGCGGATCAATCCATGCGTGTACTCCACAAAGCGCTTGCGCGCGGCCTCGTCGGTCATGCAGATGGCGCCGTCGGGATGATGCCAGTCCATCAGCGAATAGTAAAAGCCGACACGCAGCCCTTCGGCCCGCGCAGCTTCAACATACTCCCGCACCAAATCGCGTCCCGGCCCCTGCTTCATGGCGTTGTAGTCGGTCAGCTTCGAGTCCCATTGGCAAAAGCCCTCGTGATGCTTGGTGGTCATCACCATGTATTTTTGGCCGGCGCGCCTGGCCAGTTGTGCCCATGCGCGGGCCGCATTCGGCTTGGGATGAAAGTTCTTGGCGAGCAATTCATACTGCGGAATCGGCACGCCCTCCACTTCCTTGGCCCACTCGTGCTGCCCGATCACGCTGTAAAGACCCCAATGGATGAACATGCCGAACTTGGCCTCGTGCCACCACTTCATCCGCTGATCGCGGGTGGCGGCCTGCTTGAGGTCAGCAGGTGAGCTGGGAGCCGGTGCGTCGGCCTGCGCAGCCGGCATGGCCAATCCGTCAGCATGCGTTGCTGCCAGCGCCATCGCACCGGCCGCACCAAATTGCTTCAGAAACGATCGTCTGGTGCTCTCATTCCAATCCATTGTGCCTCCTTGATTTTTTCCGAGAAACGGGCGTCGGCTGCCTTTCTTCGTTAACGTTTACGAAAAACGGCAGAAACGCGTCGAGCCACTATAGCAGAACCAGGCGGCAAGGTTGCACACGGGGATGCAGGGATCGTCAGGCCCTTCGCAAGTGTTGGCGCAACCGCGCGGCTCTTATTGTTTTTCTACAGCCAGGTAGACAACCACGCCGCCCAGCAGTGCGACCGTCGCCGCGGCGGGAATCAGCACCATTGGGCTCCAGGTTGTGTCGAGCAGCGCCGAATGCCAATGGTCGAAAAGAGTTCGCGCTGCCGTTTGGGGGAGGGCCCCAAGCCGGTCGAGCAATCCAATACCATTGCGAAGCTCAAGGCCTACAAAACCGGCCGCTACCAGGAGCATGACACAGAGCGCGAAGATCTGAGCGCCCAGAATCGGCCTGCCAATGCGCTCGACGGCGGCATTGCGACGCCGCAACTGGGCGCGCCACCAGAGTACGCCCGGAGGCGGCAGATTTACGCCGGCTGAAGCCTCGGCACGAGCACGGCGGAATGCGGTGGTGACCAGCACCAGGTCGCCGCATGAGCGGCAGCCGCCCACATGACCGCGCAGCTCCGACGCGCAGGCCTGCGGCCACTGACCGCGCTCCAGCAGTTGCTTCACTTCCTTTTCGCGCGGGCAGGTTCCAGGCATCATAGCGTCCTCCCGCGTTCCTGATTCCCAAGCAAACGAGCCATCTTGCGCCGCGCCCTGAAGAGCAGCAGCCGGATGCTCGCGCTCCCCAGCCCTGTTACCTCGGCGATCTCGCTGTGCGAGTAGCCCTCGGCGTGGGCGAGCCAAAGCAGCTGTCTGTCGCGGGGCCTCATCTGCGCCATGGCCGGCCCCAGCATCATTTGTGAGTCAGAAAGAGCCGAGTCGCCGGGCCGCGCGAAAAAGTTCTCAGGAGTCTCTTCGATCGAGAAAGCCCGCGGACGCCGCCAGTGATCGCGCAAGAGGTTGGTTGCAATCCGGAACAAATAGCGCCGGCACGCGACCTCGCCCTCACTGGCTTGCGACGGCGACCGCGGCGCACACAGGAAGCGTACGAAGCTCTCCTGCATCAGATCGTCGGCGAGCGCCGGATCGCCCGATGTGCGCGCCAGGTACGCCCACAGCGGCCGGGCCGAACGCTCGTAAAACCCCGCGAATTCATCGTTATCCATGGGCTCGACGGCTGCACGCGATTCGCCGCCGGCTATTGCATTCGGTATGGAGGATTCCCAGAACATGCGTGTCAAGCGCCTCTTGGACAAGGCCGGACCCCTTCCGGCTCACTGCCCGTTCCGCGGGTTGGAAGGTCCGTTTTCTCCTGAAGGGTTCTCGGGAATCAGCCCCAGACGCCCGGCCAAGACCCATGTGATCCCTGCCGAGAGGATAAACCCGATTCCCGGCATTAGAACCACCGTTCCCAGCACCAGCATGGGAATGGTGTATTCGGGACCCACATTCCTGAGGAAGAGCAGCCCACAGCCCAGCAGCACCAGCACCACGCCGATTTGCAGCGGGGTGAGCACGCGGGCCACGGCATTCGGGACTCGCTGTTCCGGCTCCATTTGGAGTGGAATCGGCGCGGCCTCAAGATAGCGCTTCCCCGCTTCGGTGCTCATATAAGCAGCCAACTCCTGCGTCGAGCTGAACTTTTCAATCAACTTTCCATGCACCTCGCTTTGCAGATTGACGATGCGCGACCAGCGACGGTTCTCAAGGAACAGTCGGGTAAGCCAGACCAGGGCCACGAGGAAACAGGCAAACCCAAGTACAGGGGGAACATCATCCGCGACTTGCCAACCAACTGAGTTATTGTTTGGGGCTTGCGAAGTCTCCGGCCAGATCGCGCGTTTCAGCGCCTCATCGCGGTGACCATTTTCGGAGTTAAGGTTGGAAAAGAGATAAAACTCTGGATTACGGGCCACATCCGGATGGCTGACGAGAAACTGCTCCAGTTCAGGATTGCTGCGGCCCACATATTCCTGATCGGCCAGCAGGGAAGGGTCGGTTGCCACGACCGACGTCAGCGTCGGGCTCATGCGCAGAAGCTTCATCAGCTTATCTTGTGTTGCCGACAGCTCCTGGTCGCTGATTGGCGTGTCCGCGGCCGGTTGGCCCTTGGCCACGGGCGCGGTTTGCGCGGTCGCGAGCGCCGCTCCCTGCCCCGCAATCAATAAGAGTGCCGCAATTGCGCCCGGTACCCATGCCGAAATCCGTTTCTGTGTGTGCATCTCGGTCTCCCCCAATCAATGAGGCCGCAAAGCCTCTTCTGCTCGTACAACGCAGGAAGGGTCGGACTGGTTAACAACGTTCAGAAGGGATGAGCAGGAGACTTGTCCAAGCTCTAACGGCGGTGTCCCCCGCCGCCGTGGCCGCCGGAGTGGCCGCCACCTCCACTGTGCTTGCCGCCTGAAAAGCTCTTGGGCGCTTTGCCGCCGCCAAAGGCTCGCTCCGAACCGTGGCCGCCGCCAAACATGTGAAGGCCGCCCGAGCGCCGCGGCCTGGCTTCAGATCCCATGAATCCTCTGCCTCCGGGAGCCACGTAGGCCCGCTGTTCGAAACCGCCGTGCTGCGCCGGGACTGCCGGTGCGCGCCAACCCCGTTGGGGACTGCCGTAACCGCCCATCCGGCCGTCATAGGCCTGGCTCGTCCCACCGTAGTAGCTTGATCCATAGCCTGGCCGTGCGTAACTCTGTGGTGAGTAAGCCTGCTGCCGCGCCGGCATCGCCGCCTGCGGACGGCCGAGCTGCCGGTTATAACCATAGTCCTGAAACGCGGGACGAACGTAGCTGTTGGGACGCATCGGGTAAGTGCGGCTGGGATTTCCCGCATACTCGCTGCCCATATAAGGCCGGTTGCCCGAATAGCTCTCCTGCGACCGAAGGGCTTCCCTTCCGCCTGCCGAACCGTTTCCATAATTACGGTTTACCTGGCCGCCGTAGTTTCCTCGCGACTGGCTCAGGCGTGCCCGTTCATAGCCTCCATATTGCCCGGTTCGTCCGCCCCAGGAAGCGCCTCCGCGGCGCGAGCCCCAGTGGGCTACCGTTGTGCTTTGCGAAGAGTAAGCGGAGTGATGAAAGAGAATGCCGTCGCCCAGCCAGTCGAGCGCCCAACTCATCCAGCCAAATCCCGTATGCATGAAGGCAGCCATCGCAATGCCTACGCCAAATTGCACCAGACCGGATCCGGCAAACGAATCAAGCGCTCCCAGGAGCGAAAAACCTGGATATGGCTGCACCGGCGCTCCGTAAGCATCCCACGGGTTATAGCTGGGCACATACACCATCTGCGGATTCGGCGGGGCCAGTTCAATGTTGCCCTGGTCGTAGTTCAGGGCTTCCTGCGGTGTGTTCTGGAGCGTTCCGGCTGCCTGCGCGCGCTGGCGCAGCACCTGCACGGTCTGCAGCACATCCTGGGGCTGGTTGTAATAGGCGTTACCGAGATCCGTCGTCCACGCAAGATCGTGGTCCATCTGCGCCAGCACCTGCGGAAACGCGGTAAGCGCCTTGACGCTTGGGTCCCAGTTTTGCGCGTCTACTGCAGCCGCAATCTGGTCAGCAGAGGCATAACCCTGCGACCGGAGCCATTGATCAGCAACAGACACCTGGTCAGGATAGGTGGCTGCAGCCAGCACCTGCGCCAGCAGCGCGTCAGGATACAGCGCGATGGGTGCCAGCATCTCCTCCAACTGCACCGCCGCGAAGGACTGTGGCAACGGCTGCCCCGGCCCATAGGCAGGCTGCGGATATTCAGGACTGGCGTCCGCATAAGGCGCCCCGGGCTGGGTCGGCTGCGCGTAACCGGGCTGAGCGTTTTCAGGCTGCGCATAGTTGGGTTGCGGGTAAGCAGGCGGCCCATAGTCCGGCTGTTGATTCGGCGCGTACTCGCCCTGCGGATATTGATTTTGGGGATATTGGGCCTGTGGGTACTGGATCTGCGGGTACTGTCCGTACTGCGGCCAGCCTTGCGCCTGCTGCGCAAAGACCTCAATCTGCGCCAGCGGCAACAGCAGCGCCGCCATCGCCAGCGCTACGGCGCGCCGGAACGAAAACCGCCAACCATCGGCTGGTCCGGTCTTATCGGCCGATTCGCCGGACAACACTGGGCACAATCGGAAGGGCCGGGCAACGCGCGCTGGGTACACGCAGGCTTGAGGCTTCATACTACCTCCCAACTTCCCCACGGGATTGCCCGGAGGCATAACTATCTATCCCCGCAAGAAAGGGGATATCAGGGCTAGACCCGGTATGCAGGCGTTAGTTGCGAAAAAAGCTCGGGAACGCACGCTTCCCCCTCCGGGACCTTCTGCCGATTGCCTGGTCCTCCGAAGCTGCCCGTTGCTCGATCAGCGTGCCCAACGGGGTGCTCCTTCTCCAACCGGTTCACCTGCCGAGGGTTTATCATCCTAGCTGGTGCAGATTGAACCGGTCTGCGCCTTCGTTTTGTTGCCTGGACGATGATTGCGCCGGCTTTGGAAGCCCCAAACCCGGCGATTTATCTGTCAGGGACACAGGATTCGAGGATCGAAAGCAGATGCGAGCAAAATCGGCTGTGGTGCTGGGCGCCCAGTGGGGCGACGAGGGGAAAGGCAAGATCGTTGACGTGCTCAGCGAACGGTTTTCTGCCGTGGCGCGCTACGCAGGAGGCCACAACGCTGGCCATACGGTGATCATCGGCGGCCAGAAGTTTGTGCTGCAGCTCATCCCCTGCGGCGTGCTTCGGCCCGGTTGCAAGGGCATCATCGGCAACGGAGTGGTGCTTGACCCGCTGGCCTTCCTGTCAGAGGTCAAGCGCCTTCGCGAACTGGGCGTGGATGTCGATGAGCAGTTATTTGTTTCCAACCGTGCCCAGGTCATCCTGCCCTACCACCGCATGATCGAGCTGGCCGCCGAAAGCGCTCCAGGACGCCAGAAGATCGGCACCACCAGCCGCGGCATCGGTCCGGCGTACGAGGACAAGATGGCTCGCAGCGGCCTGCGCATCGTTGACCTGCTTCATCCGTCGCTGCTCAAGACACACATTGAAGCAGCCTGCGCTGAAAAGAACGCGATTGCGCACGCTCTTTTCGGCACCGATCCGCTTGACCCGGCCAAGATGTATGACGATTATGCCGCGGCAGCCGAGCAGGTGCGTCCTTTTGCGGCCGACACCGGGCGCATGCTCAACGCCATCCTGTCGGGCGGGGGCAGCATCATGTTCGAAGGCGCGCAGGGAACCATGCTCGACATCGACCATGGCACCTATCCCTTTGTCACCTCGTCCTCTGCCACGGCAGGCGGCGCTGCCACCGGAACCGGCGTCGGGCCCACAGCGATCGGCACCGTCATCTCCGTAACCAAAGCCTATGTGACGCGGGTCGGCGAAGGCCCCTTCCCCACCGAGATTCACGATGCATCCGGAGAGGAACTGCGTGCGCGCGGAAACGAGTACGGCGCTGTTACCGGGCGCCCTCGCCGTTGCGGCTGGCTCGATATTCCTCTGCTCCGTTACTCGAACCAGGTCAACGGCGCCGAGTGGCTGGTGGTCACCAAGCTGGACGTGCTCGACACGCTCGCCGAGATTCCCATCTGCATCGGCTACGAGATCAACGGCAAGGTCACCGACGAAGTCCCGGCCGATGTGCAGGGGCTCGAACAGATCAAACCCCGCTACACGAAGCTCAAAGGCTGGCGAGAGTCTACGGAAGGAATCACGGAGTTCGACAAGCTGCCCCAGGCCGCCCGCGAATATCTCCGTTTTCAGGAGCGCGAGAGCGGCGCCCGCATCGGCATGGTCTCCACCGGTCCCGACCGAGACCAGACCATGCTGCTTGCCGACTTCGCTGCTGCGCTCGACAGCATTCACAAGTAGACTGAATCTACGCACTGAGGCAATGACGCTCAGGCAAAGAGGAAACTGCATTCTATGATCAGTTTTTTGGTCCGCCTGAGATTTGCACCCGAAGACCGCGCGGAGATCGCCGAGATTCTGCGTCTGCTGACGCAAGAATCCCGCCGCGAGCCGGGATGTGTCAGCTACATTCCGCACCATGGCGAAGGCGATCCCGACACCATCGTGATTTACGAGCAATACCGGGATGAATTGGCTCGGGAGGCCCATCGGAAATCGGACCACTTCAAGAGGTACGCAGTCGAGGGGCTCTACCAGAAGATGAAGAGCCGGGAACTGGAGAACCTGGTTGCTCTCGTTTCATGATCCAAAGCAGTCCAACGACCGTGCCGTTCTGAAAGCGGCGCTTGACGGGGTTCTGGTTCGATTTGGCGGCGAGGTTTCTGAACCGAAGGAATAACCTGTTGCAGTCGCAAGCGGGATTGACCGTCAGGCCTTTCCGGGGATAGTATCCGATACGCTTATGCTAGGCGTTGCAACCAACCTTCCGGCTCCCTTTACTGATCCCATGAACCGCGTGATGGTGATCGGACGCATGATTGCCGCTGCAATGGTGTTCGCCTTGTGCGGCGCCGTCCTGCAGGCCGGACAACCCAAACCCAACCATCACGAGGATCGTCACGAGATCGACCAGCTTGAGGACGTATGGCGCAATGCCATCCTCAAGTCCGACACCAACGCCATGGCTCCGTTGCTGGCCGATGATTATATCGGCATCACCTCCTTCGGCACCTTGCAAAGCAAGGACGAGATGCTCACCAGCCTCCGTACCCACCGCACCCGCATCAACGTTCTTGATATCTCCGACCGCAAGGTTCGCTTCTATGGAAAGACGGCGTTGGTTACGTCAGTGGCCAACATCGAGGCCAACACCGCCGAGGGTGACGTCGCAGGAAACTATCGTTACACCCGCGTCTATGTGCGCAACGCACAGGGCGAGTGGAAGATTGTCAGCTTTGAAGCCAGCCGGATTCGCCAGCCGGGCGAGCGCCGTAAGCAGGGAGTCTCGGGCGAGAAGCATGAGTAGCGACCTTGTGTTCTTTGCCGAGGCGAGACGCCGCGTGACGAGCGCCTGAAGGCCGCTCGCACGGCTGCATTGCTTTTTCTCCACTCAGTTCTGGTGTAGAATCTATTGCTAACGGGCCTTCGAATGATTCTCATTTCCGGCCCTGGAAGGCCATTGCAGGGCCTCCGTTCATCGCGACGGAGCTCAATTCCCCCATGAAGTTATTCAAAGCCTCCCCGCAAACGCGCACTATAGGGGATCAAAACTGGGGTCGATCGAATGAGAACAGCGCACTTGGCGGCTCTTAGATTCTTCTCGCTTCTGTTTCTCCTGCCTGGGCTTGCGGGTTTGATTGTCTCCGCCATGATCTCCACGCACTATCTTGAGGTCATGCCCAGGGGGCCGGTAATGGTCGAGGGACGCATCGTCCCGCGTGAAATCCACGGCATTGTTGTCTTCCAGACGCCTGAAGAGAACCGCAAGCTCAGCACGATTGAATACTCCTCGGTTGGTGTCTTCCTGTTCGGGCTCGGACTGGGCCTCGTTTACCTCGAAAAATGGGGCAGCTTGCAGGTGCCCGCGGGCGAAGAGAAGGACGAAATGGCGGAGAGTGAAGGCTAAGGTTCTTTAGCTGGTTGCCGCTCGACGAAGCGCAATCCTTTTCTTCACTCTCCCCTACAATAGGAAAATGCCTGAACTGCCTGAGGTGGAAACCATTGCTCGTGGCATACACGAGCGGTTGCGGGGAGACCGCATTGTCCATGCCTGGTTCGGCAGGCATCGGGAACCCTTCAAAACGCCACCCGCGCGCCAGGCTAAAGGCCTTCAAGGCCGCGTCTTTCTTGCCACTCATCGCACCGGAAAGCACATCGTCTGCGAATTGGGATCGGTCCCGGACCCTCCAGCCATCTTATTCCCTGTTGCGCATCGAAGCAGCGCAAGCAGACGCAACACAACTCGACCGGGGCCAACCGAACCCGATGCCCAATGGATCGTTCACCTCGGCATGACTGGCCGTTTGCTTGTCACCACGCCTGATGCTCCCTTAGCCGCTCATACGCACGCCCGACTCATGTTGGAGAGCGGGCGGGAGCTGCGATTTGTGGATCCGCGCCGCTTCGGGCGCCTCGAATTCCGCGACCTTGGCCACAGCCCAGCCTTCGCTGCATCCGGCGCCGAGCCGCTCACCATCGCATCGGGCCAGTTTGCCGTTTTGTTCCGGGGGCGGCGTCTGGCCATCAAGGCAGCATTGCTCAATCAGACCCTTCTCACGGGCGTGGGCAACATCTACGCCGACGAGAGCCTGTTTCATGCCGGAATCCGTCCGCGCCGGAGCGCCGGCCGCCTCACCCGGGCCGAGCTGGAGCGTCTCCGGGGCGCCCTCTGCCAGGTTCTGGAGCACGCCATCCGGCTTGGTGGTTCCTCGGTCTCCGATTATGTAGATGCCAGCGGAGTGCGAGGGTTTTTCCAGCTTGAACACTGTGTATACCTGCGCACCGGCCTCCCCTGCCGCGTCTGCCAGACCCCCATCCGGCGCATCCAACTGGCTGGGCGCGGCACCCACTTCTGCCCAAACTGCCAGCGATAAATTCGACTTCTATGGTTTTTAGGATAATTCTACTCCTAAACCTTCCAGAAGTCAGAGGATCAAGGTCTGAGATTTGAGGCAAGTTATTGATAAACAAAGATGTTGATAACGGCCTCCGAATTGCTATTAGGTAAGCGCCAGTGATGTTCCGGCTGCCGGAAGTATTCGGCCAGCCAAAGCACAGCGGGTACCCGGCAAGAGCAACCGCCAACGAAGCGGCCCTGAAAAAGGGAAATCCGGCCGGGAGAGCCTGCAATAGGCACGGTGGAAAACACACCGGCCATAATTTTCTGGGAGGCCAGTGGCAAGCGCAGAACCCCGAGACGCCGCTCCATATGGAGCGGCGTTTTGAGTGTCTGGCTCGATTTTCTCCAGCTTTGCCCGGTTCCCGCCCAGACAGTTCCTGTAGACTCACTGGATTCCCGCCGTCAGGTCACGCGAAGGTGGACTTGCCAGCCGGAACCTGAGCCTGTAGTATCGGAATTGCCTATCAAGCGGCTGACGCGGGCCACCCGGTTTCGGGTAGAGCAAGCTCGCCGCCGAGCAGGAAGTTCGCCGTCCGGTTCAATTCTTACTACACTGCACGCGGCGGAAGCTCACATAGGAAGGGCATTACCTGAGAAAAGCACTGGCCGCATCGTATCGATCCTGACCAGCGGATGAGCCTTTGCAGGGTTCCTGCGTACTTGGCGGTTACGGAATTCTCACAGAGTTTGAAATGCAGGGCCAAACGAAGATGAACCGGCGCCTGTTCGATGTGGAGCCCCAGAAGAGGGTTCGGTTCATGAGGGCTGAAGGCAGCAGATTTTGAGTTCCGCCGCCTGATGCACAGTATCTGGAGAATGGATCTAAGGAGCGCATGCAATTTACGGTAATCTGCGTGCAATATCCTGTTCCACCCAGCTTGCTTCGCGCTCTGCAATTGTTCCGCCGGCGAACGCTTCGCCTTTGGTCCACGCCGGATCGGGGCAGGCAGGGATATCCCGGCGCACCGTTGAACGTGGCTGAACCTCTAAACCCGACGCATCAAGTAGCAGAGTTCCAGGAAGTATACGCATGACGACAGAACTAACCCAGCCCCAACCTGAAATGGGGCCGGCGCCTGACAATGGTCAAGCGCCATCGCAAGGGCATCGCCGCCGCCGCCGCCGCCGTAAGAACAAATCGAGCCAGCAGAGCGCACCGCAGGCCCAGCAGCCCCAGGCCCAGCAGCAGCCCCCGGCCCAGCAGCAGGCAGCACCCCCGCCGCAGCAACAACGGCCGGCTCAGGCCCACCAGGGCCAGCCGCGGAAGAAGAAGAAATTCTTCCAGAAGGGCTCGGCGCCGCCCGCGCAGCCCGGCAACAGCATCTCCTCGTCCTCGCAAGGAAAGCGCAAGGGCAAGCAAAGGGGTCCGCGCGAATTTGTCGGTCCGATGGACCACAGCTACCGCGCCGTCAACGGCAACTTAGCCGACGGTCCTCCCTCCACCATCCAGATGATGAGCAACAACCATAGCGGCTACTATCCTGAGGTTTACGCCGCCTCGCCAGTCGCTCCCGTCCGCGATGACGCACCCACGCGCATTTTCTGCTTCATTGAGGATCTCTTCTTTCAGGCCAAGATCCAGGAGAGCTCGCGCAAGCTCGGCATCAAGGTTGAGTTCGTCAAGGGCGACAAGGACTCGGTGGCGCGGTTGCTCGACCTGCCAGACACTGAAAAGCCCACCCTGCTGGTCTTCGACCTCAACAATCTGAGCGCCAAGCCTATGACCCTGATCCCCAAGTTCAAGGCCAAGCTCAAAAAAGCCACTTCGATTATCGGCTTCCTGAATCACCTGCAGGGCGACCTGAAGATGAAGGCGATCGAAGCTGGATGCGACACGGTCATGCCGCGCTCCGCCTTCTCGCAGAGCCTACCCAACCTACTCCGCCGCTACGGCGTCGAAGAGGAAGAAGAGTATGCGCAGCAACCCATTTAGGAAATCAGTACTGTGCAAAGGCAGGAAGGGCGCACCCAGTTGTGGATGCGCCCTTCTTGTTTTTGACAGGAAATCTGTGAACGCGCAATTTAGCCCGGCGGCCAGTGGAGTTGCCGGCCGCCAAGCAGATGCAGATGCAAATGATCCACCGTTTGCCCGCCGTCCTCGCCCGAATTCACAACAATTCTGTACCCGTTTTCAAGGTTTTTCTTCCGCGCAATATCCGCCGCCGCCCATAGCAGGTGGCCCAACAGGGCGCGCTTATCTTCTTTAGCCACTTCGAGCGAGCCGATGTGCTCCCGGGGAACAATCAGGATGTGCACCGGCGCCTGCGGATTGACATCTGCAAAGGCGTAGCCAAGCTCATCCTGGTACACGGGAGTCGAGGGGATGGATCCTTCAATGATCTTGCAAAACAGGCAGCTCATAGCGTGACCAGTGTACACGCGCTCTTTTGCCATGGGAAATCGGCACATCAGAGACCCTGCAAACCTCGCGAAGCCCCGTTCCACTTCGGGAAGCGCCTTCCCCAATCGACGCTTGCCCTCAAAACAGGCGCGTTGATCCGCATTCCCTTAACAAAGACACCACGATCGCGGAAGCCCCCCGCGGCGAGCGCTCCACCGGCTTTGGCGCCGGCGCTGCCTTTTTGCTCAATTACGGTAAGCACCACAAAATTTTGACCTCTCACTGCCAGAAGTAATGCCGGGGCTGTAAGCTATCTGCCATGAATTGGACAGTTCTGCTCGTCATCTTTGTGATTTTCGTGGCCTACTACACGTTCAGCCGCTCCGGGCTCATCTCTGTGAAGAAAGCCCGGGAACTCTTGAAGGAGGGCGCACTGGTGATCGATGTGCGCTCTGCCGGCGAGTATGTAGCCGGCCATCTGCCCATCGCCGTCAATCTGCCCGTCAACGAGATCGAGTCCAGCCTCTCCCGCCGGGTGAAAGAAAAGAATCGGGTTCTTCTGGTTCATTGCCAGAGCGGCATGCGCAGCGCTGAGGCAAAGAGGAAGTTGATCGCCCTCGGCTGTCCTAACGCCTTCAACCTGGGCTCCTATGCCCGCGCTTTGCGGATTGTCACGGGTAAATGAGCGGGCCGCAAGCCTTCAAAAGGAGCGCAATCCGAAGGTGTCTTCTTCCATGTGGCATTTCCTTGATCTGCGAGTTCCTTGCAGCCTGCTCTCAGACCTGAATATCGGTTTCACCTGAGGCAGCCCTCGGGGAATCAGGGGCAGAAGAGACCGTGCTCCAGGTGGCTTGCCAGTCGATGGTCACACGTCGCAGTCCCCGTACGGCGTTGCACAAATAGATGGCGTCTGCGCCACGGAGTTCGTCGAGGGAGAGCACTCGCTCTTCAACGTCTGCTCGCGTGTCCAGCAGATGACGCCTGTAAACGCCGGCCAGCAGGCCGCAGTCAACCGGCGGCGTCAGCCATCGCCCATCCTTCTCGACAAAAATGTTGCTGATCGCACCCTCGGTCACTTCGCCAGACTGATTGAGAAACAGCACATCGTCAAAGCCTGCATTCACCGCCTGCACGTAAGCCAGCGTATAGAGCGGGCGTTGCGTTGTCTTGTGGTAAAGCCATCGGTCGGTGGGATCGGTGCGCGCCGCGGCCATGCACACGCGGCCAACGCGCTCGGCGTTGTGTGCAGGCAGAACTTCGTGCGAAATGTGGAATGTGCCTTCCTCGTCGAGCAGCAAACGCACCTTGTGTGGCGTGGATTCGGAAAATCGCTTCGCTAGCGCTTCAAGCGAGGCTTTGGCATCCTGCCTTTTGCACGAAAAGGCAAAATGCTGCGCCGAGTCAACTAGACGGTCGAGGTGCAGTTCCATCAGCGGATATTCGCGGTCCCACAACAGCGTCTCAATCAGCAGGAACCTATCGGGAAGCTGGATCTTGTTCGCCCATCCGCTCGCGCGCTGCGTTAGAAACTCTGCCTTCAACACACATTCGCCGTACTCCTCAGCCGCATCGGAGTCAATGACGACTCCACTGCCCACGCCCATCGTGCCCCGCCCACCCTCCAGTTCAAGCGTACGAATGGCGACGTTAAACACCGTGCGCCGCGCCGAGAAGAATCCGATCGCGCCCGTGTACACGCCGCGCGGCTGCTCCTCGAGCTCGGCCAGCAACTGCATGGCGTGCACTTTGGGTACGCCTGTGATCGAACCGCACGGAAACAGCGCCCGGAAAATTTCGTAGAATCCGACCTCCGGCCGCAGTTCCCCAGTCACCGTTGAGGTCATCTGCCAGAGGGTCGGATAGCGCTCCAGCGCGAACAGGTTCTCCGCATGCACGCTGCCGAAGCGCGCCAGCCTGCCCAGGTCGTTACGCAGCAGGTCCACAATCATCAGATTTTCGCTGCGGTTTTTGGGGTCGTTGCGCAGCCACTCCGCGCGCTCGCGGTCCTCGCGTGTCGTCCGTCCACGGGCCACCGTACCCTTCATGGGCCGCGTCACAATGCGGCTCTTGCCGCCTTCCTCGTCCACGCGGAAGAACAGCTCAGGCGAAAGCGACAAAATCCGCCGCCCCTGCTGCCAATGCAGAAACGCCCCGTATTCGACCGGCTGCCGCAGCCGCAGCCGCGCATACAAGGCAGCCGCACTGCCGCGCATCTGAACGTTCAAGGGAACCGTGAAATTGAGCTGATAGACATCTCCGGCTCGAATCCACTCCTGAATTGCCGCGATTTTTTGGGCATACTGCTCTTCGGTCAGCCCCAGCAAAGCATCGATTAGAATGTTTTGCGCCGGTGCTGCTCCGCCGTTTCTCGAGCGCTTCAGTCCCGGCGGATCACCGTCAGAAAATGATCCCGTAGTGTGGTCGAAGCGATAGCACCGGCCGTAGATACCGAACCAGGCCAGGGGCTGCCCACTCCGGCTCGCCCTCATCCCGGCCTTCGGCTCAAAACAGTTGCCGCACTCGTAAGTGAAAAACCCAGCCGCAAACTGCCCCACACGAACCGCAACCTCAATCTCCTCGAAGAGTCCGGCAATCTCCGCCACCGTGTTCGCCACACACACCCGTACGGGCGCGGTAAAAAGCCGCGTACACGATTCAGCGTCAGTTTCATCGTTGTTTGCTTTGCCGCACTCGAGCAGCACCGTAGCCGGCGTATGTTCCACCAGTTCGTAGACTTCCGCGGGAAGGGAATGCCGGCGGCTCATGCGGGTTTTGGATTGCCTCTAGCACCCGTTAAGAACTATGGATCGCTGACCACCCGATGGTTGAAAACAGGCGCCAGCTACTGCACGGTGAAAGCCAAATAGGTGTTCTGGGTAATGGCGGTGATGCCATTGCTCGATTGCCCGGTCACCAGGAGCGTGTAAGAGCCTGATGGGGTGGGCAAATTGATGGTTGGGCCGTGATGAAAGTAATAGTAGCGGGGGTTGCAGGCTGTCGTGCCCAGCATGGTAACCAGGCCCACCAGGGCCACCAGCGCCATTCGGCTCAGCCATGCACGCCGCCGGGCTCCCCAGGCAAGTCCGCCGAGTCCCAGGGCGCCGGGCAGCAAAAGCGCCCAGGCGATGGGCGCGCTGCCACGGGTGTGCGGCGAACCGGGTCTGGTCAGCCTGGCCGTTCCCCCCTCCTGGGTCTGCAGAGTCATGCTGGCGGTCATGCCCTCGTTCTGGTTGGGCAGGATCTCAACCTCCTCCGGCGAAAAAGTGCATGAGGACCAATCCGGAAGTCCGGAACAGGAGAGGGTGATAAATGCCGGCGAACTGCCTAAAGAAGCAAGGAAGCTTGGCAGGGGCGTCACGGTCACGGTCGCAGTTCCCGCTTGACCCGCCGTGAAAGTACTCGACGGCGACAGGCTGCTGACGTTCACGACGAAGGATGCGAGACACTGAGAACTAACAGCCGAGGACACGGAAACCGAGGTCGACCCGAGATACGCGGCGCTTCCGGAGTACGCAGCGATAAGCGTGTGACCGCCGTCGGCCAGCGCGAGGGAAAAACTGGCCTGACCGCTGGAGTTCAGTGTCTGGCTGCCCAGAGAGACCGGACTGCCTGACGCCTCGTCCTCGATAGTGACGGTTCCAGCCGGCACACCCTGGGAGCTGGTTACGCTCACGGTCGCGGTGATTAGCGAGCAGGTTCCGCTGGGGTTTGATTGCGTCGTCGATTGGCCGGTTTGCACGGCGATTGAGGTCGAAGTGGCGGCGCTTTGCGCACTTGCCGAAAGCGCCGGCAGCGCCAGCGCTATGCCCAGTCCTGCAACCAACTCGAGCCGCAGACTGCGGCGGTTTATGCCTCTCACGTGCACCTGCTCCAAGTTTCCAGAAGAATCGCGCATCGCTCTTTTGCGCATCGCCCGTTTCTCTAAGCGTAGAACCCTATTGTATCCGGCGCGGGTGCGGTGGGGCCAACCGCGGGGCCCCGATTTCGCCCTGATCCAGCTCCCGCCGAGGCACAGCTCCGGCGCGTTGGCCAGCCTGCGCGGCTACCTAAACTCCAATCATTTGACGCTTTCCGGCCGGAATGGAGGTTTGCCGCCGTCTGAGGGCGTTATGCTTCTTCTTTGAGGTGCATCGCCATGACCGAGGCCACCCCACGTGGAAAATCCCGCCCCCAGCTCGCCCATCTCACCGCGGCCCTCGAAGAGCTTCGCACCAGGGGCACCTACTTCAAGCTCCGTATCCTGGACGACCAGCAAGCCCCGCTCTGCCATTACGACGGCCGCGAGGTAATCAACCTGGCGAGTAACAACTACCTGGGCCTTGCCAACCATCCAAGACTCATTGAGGCCGCCCTGGCGGCAACACGCGCCTTCGGCGTAGGCTCCGGCGCAGTCCGCACCATCGCCGGGACCATGCGCATCCACATGGATCTCGAGGAAAAGATCGCGCGCTTCAAGAATGTCGAGGCCTGCGTCGTTTTCCAGAGCGGATTTGCTGCCAACGCCGGCACCGTCAGCGCCATTCTCGGCAAAGAGGACTTCATCCTCTCCGATGAGCTCAATCACGCCAGCATCATTGACGGCGCGCGCCTCTCCCGCGCAACCATCAAGGTCTTCAAGCACAAAGACGTGACCCACGCCGAGCAGTTGCTGCAATCGCTCGCCAACGAGCCCGGCCGCAAGCTGGTGATCACGGACGGCGTCTTCTCAATGGATGGAGACATCGGCCCCGTAGACAAACTCGCTTTACTGGCCGAAAAGTACGGGGCCATCATGATGGTCGACGATGCCCACGCTTCCGGCGTCCTGGGCCGCAACGGCCGCGGCTCGGTCGACCACTTTGGGATGCATGGCCTGGTCGATGTGCAGGTCGGTACGCTCTCCAAAGCCATCGGCGCGCTCGGCGGCTACGTCTGCGGCAGCCGCGATCTCATCGACTATCTCTACCACCGCGCCCGCCCATTTCTGTTTTCCACCTCCCATCCGCCCTCGGTCGCCGCCACCTGCATCGCCGCCTTTGACATTCTGGAGAGTGAGCCGGAGCGCATTCTGCGCCTCTGGTCGAATACCCGTTACTTTCAGGGAGAACTCAAGCGCGCCGGTTTCAACATTGGGGGCGTAACCACTCCGGCCACCGAGACGCCCATCACGCCCATCCTCGTGGGCGAAGGCCGCGCCGCCATGGAGTTCAGCCGTGCGCTCTTCGACGAAGGCGTCATGGCCACCGGGATCGCCTTCCCGACCGTTCCTGAAGGCAAAGCCAGAATTCGCGCCATCCTCACCAGCGAGCACACCAAGGCCCATCTTGACCGTGCGCTCGATACGTTTGAGCGTGTGGCCCGGCGGCTGGGGATTCTACAATAGGGCACCATGATCGCTCATCTGCGCGGCAAGCTCATCTTTAAACAGCCTAGCCAAGCCATCATCGAGGCCGCAGGCGTTGGCTATGACGTAGCCATCTCAGTGCCCACTTTCACCGCGCTTCCATCGGTCGGCGCCGAAGCCGCGCTGCACATTCACACCCAGGTGAGCGATGACCAGATCGCGCTCTTCGGGTTTCTCGACCGCGAAGAGAAGCGCCTCTTCGAAAAGCTCATCACCGTTTCCGGGGTTGGACCCAAGCTGGCCATCAAGATGCTCAGCGGGCTCTCATCGGAGCGGGCCGTGCAGGCCATCCGGTCGCAGGATCACGCGCAACTCACACGCATTCCAGGGGTTGGCAAGAAGCTCGCCGAGCGTCTGGTGGTTGAGCTCAAAGACAAGCTCGACGACTTTGCCGTCGCACCCGCGCAGCCAACGGTGCAGGGCGCGGCTGTGGACGATGTGCTCTCGGCACTCGTAAACCTCGGCTATCAGCGCCCCGCCGCCGAAAAAGCAATCGAGCAGGCGGTCGCCAAAGATCAATCTCTCGCGGCCGACTTCGATGGTCTTTTCCGGGGCGCCCTCAAGGTAATCCGGTAGACTGGGCTAGCACGCTTCAAACGGACAGGCCTGTAAGGATCCCTGCACCGTGAAGGTTCTGGTTTTCCGGGCAGACTTCCAGCGAAGATTTGTAACCCGTTGCTTTCTCTGTCCGATCTAATTCAATGAGGGCTGCAGGATCTCTTCCCGAGAGCGACAGATCTCTGTGCATCTCAAGTCAGACAATTCAAAACTTGGTCTCCAAGGATGGTCAGTTTGCGTCTTGCCGCTGCTATCGTTTTTCTGAGTCTCGTCTCCCATGGTCATGCTAAGTCCATCCGGATTCAGGCTGCGACGATGCTCACCCCAAGCATGTCAGCCGCGAGCGATGCGGTGGCAGGTTCGCCTTCTATTTCCGGTTCGGGCGATCTCCCCGATGCGCCTGACCCAGTTGTTGCTTCCAGCATGCCGGACGCCGCTCAGACCACACTGGGCGCCGATCGCAAAGACCCGCCTTCCAGGCCTCAATCGGACGTGCCTGTCGATGGCAGCGGCAATCCCATCCCGATCGAGCGCCTGCAGCCGCGACGCATCCTTGGCTTCATGCCCAACTTTCGTACTGTCTCCGGCGGGGCCAAACCTCCGCCTCCCGGCTGGAAGTACAATTTTTCGGTCGCCACACATCAGGCCACAGATTATTCAACTTTTATTTTTCTTGGCCTCACTTCCCTGACCGCCGAGGGCATGAACATGCATGCCGCTCTCGGCAAGGGCGTGGGCGGCTTTTACGCCTATACATGGCGCGGCTTCATTGATAAATCGGACAACACCTATCTCTCCGCCTGGCTTTTGGCCTCGGCTCTTCACGAGGACACTCGCTATTACGCACTCGGCGCAGGTCACAGCATCCCGGTCCGCGTTCTTTACGTCATCAGCCGGCAGGGCGTCGCCCGCACCTACGGTGAACGCCAGACGCCCAACATCGCCGGACTTGGCGGCAAAGTACTTGCACAGGTTTTTTCGCGCTACTATTACCCACCCAGTGCAACCAGCTTTCCGGTGCTTGCCAGCAAGTTTGGCTACTCCGTTATGCGCGATGTTATATTTTCCTCGATTCGCGAGTTCTATCCCGATGCCGCGGCCCACTTTATTCGCAAGCACCGCGAGAAGATGGCCCGGCTTGCGGAACGGGACGCACAGACCGGGACTTCCGTTCACCCGTGAACCGATGAGGTTTTCCGCAATTCATCGGACCCCCAGGCACTGCGAACTTTGTTAACCTTCCAGCAGTATGGCTCGCACCGCAAAGCCCGCTCCTTCGCCGTCGGCCGCCCACTTGCGCCCCGAAGCCCTCACCTTCCTGCGCAACCTGGCCCGCCACAATGACCGCGAATGGTTCACGCCCCGCAAGGCCATCTTTGAAGCCGAGCTCAAGGAGCCCATGCTGGCCATCATCCGCGAAGTGACTGAGGCGATGTTGGACTTTGCGCCCAGCTTTGTGCGGCCCGCGGAAAAGTGTCTCTTCCGCATTTACCGTGACACGCGCTTCAGCGCCAACAAGCTGCCCTACAAAACCCATGTAGCCGCGTGGTGGTCGCACCAGGGAATGGAAAAGACCTCCGGAGCCGGCTATTACTTCCACGTCAGCGCCAAAGAGGTCATCATCGCCGCCGGCTCCTATATGCCGGAGAAGGAACAACTGGCCGCCATCCGCCACTGGCTCCTCGATCACCATCATGATTTGAAAAAACTGCTGCAACGGGCGAGCGTGCGCAGTACTTTCACGGAGTTTGAAGGCAACGCCCTTACGCGGCCGCCCAAGGGATTTCCCGCCGAGCATCCGGGCATGGACCTCATTCGCTGCCGCCAGTGGGGCTTGGCGGCCACGCTGCCAGCCGATACGGCTCTGAAGCCGAATATCGCTGCCATCATCGTTCGCCATTTCAAGATCGCCGCGCCTGTCGTAGACGCGCTCAACACCCCAATCGCAGGCACGCAACCGCCGAAGAGAAAGGTGCTTTTCGGCCTGAATTGACGGACAAATTGGGCGGTTGCGGCGATTTGGATTCTTCGGCGCTGAGGCCCGAATCTCCGGGCTAAAAACCGCCAAATATCGGAAAAAGCCCAAAAAATAAGGCGAATTCCTGCTAAACACCCCAAAATCCTGTGGAAAACTGGCTTTCGACCTTGACTTTGCTAAGTCCAAAGCCGCATTGTAACCATCGGCAGGGTTCTTCGAAGCCGCATGAATACAGGGGTTTCGTGCATACGCAGCCTCTGGTCCTCACCCTCCATGCGGCACGCATTTCGCGGCGGAAGCCCGTCAACAAAGGCAGCCCCGAGGGCTCGCCAAGAAGGAGAACATTACATGGCAACTGGAATGACCAAGACCGCGCTCATACGGCACATGGCCGAGAAGCTGGAGATTACCAACAAGCAAGCCGCTGCGGGTCTCGATCTGCTGGCGGAGACGGCCATCAAAGAGACCAAGAAGAACGGCGTTTTCGTGATCCCCGGCATCGGCCGTCTGGTCAAGGCAGAGCGCAAAGCACGCATCGGCCGCAACCCCCAAACCGGCGCGGCCATCAAGATCAAGGCCAAGACCGTCGTTAAGTTCCGCGTGGCCAAGGCCGCCAAGGACGTGATCGCTCCCGCGAAAAAGTAACCCTCCCCAACCGCAATGCCCTGCAAGGCGAGAAGGGAGAGCCCCGCGCTCTCCCTTCTTGTTTGCCCAGAGTCTCAAATAAACCGCACCTGCAAATATTCTGCGCTCCGCTGCCATTCTCGCTCATCCTATGAGCCATGACAACGCGATCCGAGCTGACTCAATCAGTCCCGTCTGCTCCGCCGCGGACCTCGTCCGTTCTGTTCCAGCTGCGGGTTGAAGGTTTGGCCGTGGCCGCCGTGACGGCCGCGCTCTACGCGCACACCGGCGCCGGCTGGTGGCTCTTTGCCGCGTTGTGGCTGGCACCCGATCTCTCCATGCTGGGATATCTCGGCGGCAACTCCTGTTGGGGCGCGCGCATATACAACACCTTCCACACCTATGTTCTGCCGGGCGCTCTGGGCTTCTCCGCGCTGCTGCTCAACGCCCACAACCTTCTGCCGTTCGCTCTCATCTGGGCCAACCACATCGGCGTCGACCGCTTGTTGGGATACGGGCTCAAATTTTCCGATGGCTTCGGCTACACCCACCTCGGCCGTATCGGGGGCAGGCGCGCTGCCCTCATTGAGGGTTCGCGTTCCCCCACCGCATAAACGCCCGCGCCACCAGCGAAATGCCAAAACTGATCAGAATCCCTTTGAGCATCAGCAGATAGTCATAACTCCAGGACAAAAAGGCGATGGTAATGAAAACCCCGATCGGATTCACCTCGGTGATCAAGGCCGTCAACCGGCGCGGCGTGTGCCCGGCTGCAGGCAATCCGGCGCGAGAGCGAGGCCACAAACGCGGCACCGCACTCAGGTAATCCCGATAGGGTTCGCCGAGCTGACCCGCAAGAAACACCTCTTCGCCGAGGATCAGGCGCAGGAAAAACACCGTCAGCAGGGTGATAGCGAGCAGCGCGCCCGTCGGGGGCATTAGGAGAGTGATAGCTGCCATCATGCACCACCCGCCAATGTAGAGCGGATTGCGCACATAACGATAAGGCCCGTCTGCCATCACCGCACCCGCCTGCATCTTCTCGTGGTGCACCGTGCCGTAGCCCAGGTAGGCCGTGCCCCAAACGCGCAGAACTGCGCCCAGCAGGGCCACGAGCGAGCCCGCAACGATCACTGCGGGCGTGGCATAGGTAAAGCTCAACAAGCCCAAGCGGCTGGCTTCCAGCGGCAGCCACTCCAGCAGCGGAGTGCGTCCACCTAGGCTCAACGCCCCAACACCCGGAATCTCAATCCATGGCGACCAGAAACCCAGCACGACAATAGCAACCATGATCAACATCCGGAAACGAAACTCAATTGCGCTTGCCTTCATCCGAACAGTCCCTTCGGACGGAGTGTAGCATCCGGCCTCTTTGAATGACGCAGCAGGGTTGAGGCGCTCCGTCAATTGCGGCCCTGCACGTCCCGCAACATGTTAGGCTTCCGCATAGAGTTACCCTTGCGCTCGCGATCGGAGGCTTCTTCCTCATGCAACTGCGCGCCTTCTGTTTTGCCGTTCTCTCTTCCGCGTTGCCGTTGACTGCGCAAACATCCGCCTCGCCGTCCAGTCTGGCCGCCTCGGCCGCTCGGCAACTGCCTGCATTGACGGAGACCTACAAGTATCTGCACCGCAATCCGGAGCTCTCGCGTCACGAAGAGAAGACCGCGGCCTTTGTTGCCGGCGAACTGCGTAAGCTCGGCTACACAGTCACAGAGCACGTGGGCAAATACGAAGACGGCTCACAGGCATTCGGTGTGGTGGCTGTGCTTGAAAATGGTCCCGGGCCGCATTTGTTGCTGCGCACCGAGCTCGATGCGCTTCCCGTCGAGGAAAAGACCGGCCTGGATTATGCAAGCTCCGTGAGAACCACCGACGCGGAGGGCGAGCAGATCAGCGTGATGCATGCCTGCGGTCATGACCTGCACATGACGGTTTTGCTGGGCGCCGCGCGTGAGCTGGCCGCGCGCAGGGGTGAGTGGCACGGAACACTGATGCTCATTGGCCAGCCCGCGGAAGAGACCATCCAGGGTGCAGCGGCGATGCTGCGCGATCATCTCTACGAGCGCTTTGGCCGCCCGGATTTCGTCATTTCAGAACACGACTCGAACGACTACGCTTCCGGCACTGTTTCCGTCAAGGGAGGTCCGCTGCTGGCCAGTGCAACCTCGATCAACGTGACCATGCGCGGCATAGGCGGCCATGGGTCGCGGCCTGAAGCGGGCAAGGACCCCATCGTGCTTGCCGCCGAGTTTGTGCTAGTGGCCCAGACCATCGTCAGCCGCCAGATTAGCCCACAGCAGCCGACGGTCCTCACCGTCGGCACCATCCATGGCGGCACCAAGAACAACATTATTCCCGACGAAGTGACCATGGGCCTCACGCTCCGCACTTACTCGCTCGCCGAGCGCGATGAAATAGTGGCCGACATCCGGCGCACCGCCAAGGGCCTGGCGCAGGCCTACGGCATTCCCGAGGATCGCATGCCCACGGTTACGATCGTCGAGAGCACGCCGGTCACCTACAACGACCCTGCGCTGGCCCAGCGCGTCCGCACATACGCCGAGGCGGCGCTCGGCGCAGAGCGCGTGTCACAGGCCGCTGCCGTGATGGGCAGTGAGGACGTGGGGCTGTTCACACTCGACGGTGCAATTCCCGGAGTTATGTACTGGCTGGGCGCGGCCGACCCCGCCAAACTTGCCGAGAGCCTCAAAGCCGGCGTTGCGCTGCCCAGCCCGCACTCGGCGCTCTTTGCACCTGACTATGCGCCGGCGATCACCACCGGGGTCACGGCGATGACGACGATTGCGATCGGGCTGCTGGAGTGACCTCTATTTGCCTGGTTCGACCAGCGCCCCGTAGACCAGCGACCGGCTCCCGTATTCAAGGTCGGGATTCAATCCTGCAATCCGCTGGATCATCCCCACAAACACGATGTCGTTCGTGGGATCCACCCAGAACCACGTTCCCGCGAGCCCGTCCCAGAAGAATGTGCCTTTTCCATCCGGCATGTTGGCTACTTGAGGATCGAAAGCGACCGCGCAGTCATATCCATAGCCGAACCCGGATCGCATAGAAGCCATGCCGATATGGAACTCGCCCGTAAGCAGGCTCTCCGGCAGATGGTTTGCAGTCATCAGATGCACCGTGGAGGGCGCCAGGATGCGTTCCCCGCGCAGTTGACCGCCATCACCCAGCATCTGCGCAAAGCGATAGTAGTCTTCCGCGCTTGAAACCATCCCCCCGCCGCCCGAGGGCATCGGCGGCTGCGAGGCAAAGTCCTTGTCCCCGGCAGGACCGTGTACCTGGTTGCCCTGCTTATCGGTGTAGTAGAGCGTCGCGAACCGATTGCGCTTCGCATCCGGCACATAGAAGCCCGCGTCCCTCATGCCCAGCGGCATTGCGATCTGGCTATTCACAAAATCCGGCAGTGACTGCCCCGAGAGTTTTTCGACAATATAGCCCTGGATGTCCATCGATACGCTGTAGACCCATGCTTTGCCCGGCTGGTAGAGCAGCGGGATCGTGGCCAGCTTGTCGATCATCTCCTGCAGGTTTTTCGATTGCAGGAGTTTCGCATCCCGATACATCTTGTCTACCTGTGTATCGCCGAAGAAGCCGTAGGTAAAGCCGGCCGTGTGTGTCATCAGCTCGTACATGGTGGGCGCATGGTCCGGATCCACGAGAATCATCTTGCCGTCGGCGCCCATTCCTTTGTAGACCTTCAGATGCGCGAACTCCGGAATGTACTTCGAGATCGGGTCGGACGGGAGCCACTTGCCCTGCTCGAACAGGATCATCATCGCCACGCCGGTCACCGGCTTGCTCATCGAGTAGTCGCGAAAGATGGTGTCTTTTGTCATGGGCGCGCCGCTGGCCAGATCGCGCACACCGTAAGCTCGGTAGTCCACGATCTTTCCGTGCCGGGCAAGGATGGTCACGATGCCCGCAGCCTGCTTCTTGTCGACCGTCTGCTGCATAAACGCATGCAGCCGCTCTAGCCGGGCAGACGAGAAGCCCTCCGTTTCCGGCCTTACAGGCGTCATGTCGATCGCAGGCCCCGCCTTTTGTTGTGCCGCTTGAGTCACATGCTTTGGCTGCGGGTGCTGCGCCGTTGCCAGCAATGCCCCCAGGGCAATCACGCCACATGCGGCAAGCTTGCCGCTCATGCTTCCAAATTGAGAGAGCTTCATCCGGTTTTCCTCACACTACGGCAAACGCCGTCGCGGCTTTGCCGACCCTTTATAGCAGGCGGCCTCGCGCACGACAAGCGCGCGAACCGCCCCGGGTTAATAAATCAACTTGAGTGAGACCTGGATCTGGCGGGAGGTGCCCGCGGTTTTGCTGATCTCGCCAAAGCCTGAGCCGTTGAGGATGTTAGCGGGCAGGCCCATGTTGACGATATTGAACAGGTTGAAGAACTCTCCGCGAAACTGCATGTCCACACGCTCGGCGCCGCTCGGCCGCCTGCCAAAAGGCGTATCCTTGATCAGCGCGAAGTCGAAATCGTAGTAAGCGGGTCCGCGGACGGTGTTGCGCCCCAGGGTTCCAAACCTTCCCTGGTTCGGCCCGGTTCCGCCGGCCACGTGGATGGGAATTGAGAAAAAGTCTGTGGCGTTGTTGACTCCCTGACCAAAATAATCCTGGCGAACCGTGCGCGCGGTCGATAGGTGCAGCGCCGCGATCTGGTCGGGCCTGTCCACGCCCATCGATCCAGCGCCGGTTTGCTGGATGCCGGAGTAGACCGTGAACGGCGACCCAGAACTAATGCTCGAAATGCTCAAGAGCTCCCAACCGTAGGTCACTTTTCTGCTCACAGGGCGCAGCAGCCCGGCGCTTTCCAAGTGCAGATCCTGCGCCAGGCTCAGGCCGAAACCATTGGTCACGTCGAAGGCCGACGGCCCTCTCTCCGCATGCGTATCGTAGGGGTTCTGCGGATTGCCCTGTTCAACCGCTCCGGTTGAACCGGTTCCGGCGATCACGCCGCTGGTGTCGTCGATTGCCTTGCTCCAGGTGTAGCTCGCCTGCAAACCCGGGCCTCCGTGGCCAATGCTGCCCGAAAGCGAAGTCTGCAGCGCGTGATAGTTCGAGTGCGCGGTTCCGGTAATCAGTGTTTCGAATCCGAAGCCTCCCGTCACGTTGCCTGAGCTGTCAAAGGCGGTCCGCGGCGCAAAGGCGGCATCTGCGCCCGGATAGGCGTTTGGAAACGACATGCGCGGCAGCTTGACGCCGGCGGTGCCGACATAGCTCGCATCGGCCGTCAAGTTGCCAAATTTGCGCTCCAGGCCCGCGGTCCAGGTGTAAAGCCAGGCGTCGCCAAAAGTGCGATCGATGCCGTTCAATCCCAGGTCGCTCACCACGTTCCCCGGAGTAAGCGCGGCCACATCCTGCTCATAGCGATTCACATCCATGGGCGTGTTGGGCGCCACCGTCTTGGTGTTTCCAGAAGCAAAAATGTTTGCGCCGCCCAGCGTATACGCGTTCGGCAACTGCGAGGGCGTAATTTTAAATCCATAGTGGATAGGCGCGCTTGCGGCTGACAAGAGCCTCGGCATCACCGCAAACGGCGTGGAGCCGGTCAAGAAATTATCCTGCCAGATGTTGGGAGGAATCACGGTGATGCCGCCGCCGGCGTGTGCCTGCAGCTTGCTGGTTACCTGCCACGCTGTCTGGATGCGCGGTCCCCACCCGTTCCACTGCGTTCGATAACCGGGCTGCGGGTTCACCACGTATTCCTGCTGCCCGTTCGCGTAGAGAAAACCGGCCGTCCGGTGGGCGCGTTCTGCGATGGGCGTATAGAACTCCCAACGCACTCCGTAATCCAGGGTGAAGCGGCTTGTCAGCTTCCAGGTGTCCTGCACATAGGCGTTAACGTTATTGCGGTTGATCGCGGCTGGACCGATTTGGGGACCGTTGGAAAAATAGGGCGGAGCGATGGAGACCGTATAGTCAAACGGGCTTCCGGATAGGAAGCTTGAAAGCGTGTCCGGTAGCGGGTCGCCCACGTTGATGTCATGTGTTCCGCTCTGGGATGGAATATGTTCGCTGGCATAGGCGATTCCACCACCAAAGTCGTATTCGCCGTTGGGGCTCATCCCGAAGTAAGTCGTATCGCGGTTGGCGCGCACCTCCGCGCCGAATTTCCAAGCGTGCCGCGCGGTGGTGAATTGAATGTTCTCGCGCAACTGGAAGAGATTTCCGTACGCCACCATCACCGAGCCGGCGGCGGAATTGAAGGCCTCAAATAAGCCGTCGTTGAATTTGACCGCTGGATCGGTGTAATTTGTTGTGGGAAATCCCGGCGTGGCGCGTTCGATGCTCAGCGATGACTCGAGAATCAGCCGTGGCGACGCGGTGCGCGTGTAGGTGCCCACCACATTGCGCTGCCGGTCAACGTACTGCACGCCAAACGACGGATCGATCGCCGTCTGGTCGGGATTGGTCGTTGGGCCAGTGAGATTATCGAAATTGAATCGCGCAAAAAACTGATCCTTGCTTGAGATTCTGTGATCGATTCGCAGGGAAAACTGGTCGGCGTCGGTGGCCACTTTGGAGGCCGTCGCATAGGTGTGCTGCTGATACGATCCAGCCGGATAGTTCGGCAAAGGATACCGCGCCAGCACTGCCGCGATGCCGGGATCGACGGGCACGGTCAGAGTGTCTACCGAGCCGTCGGGATAGGTGACAGTATCCAGGCCGGCACGTTCCTGCGGATCGGGCAGCGGCATCACCTGGGTGGTTCCCAGCACCTGTCTGAAGCCCTGGTACTGCGTAAAGTAGAAGGTTCGGCCGCGCCCGTCGTATACGTGGGGAATAAACACCGGGCCGCCATTGGTAAAGCCGAACTCGTTGCGCCGGAACGGTGGAATCCTGCCCGGATAAGCCGGCGTAGCGTAGTCGAAATAATTGCGTGCGTCGAAGGCTGAGTTGCGCACAAATTCGAAGAACGATCCGTGAAAGCCGCTTGCGCCCGACCGCGTGAGGATGTTGGTGAATCCCGCGGCGCCGCGTCCGATCTCTGCCGGCATCCATCCTGAGCTTGACTGAATCTCCTGCACGGCATCCACGTTGAAGTTGGAGAATGTGGCCCCGCCCATTTCCGGATCGCTTATGTCGGCGCCGTCCATCGCAAACACCGCCTCCACGCCGCGCTGTCCGTTGATCGCGAACTGGGCGGTAAAGTTGGTGGCTCCATTGGCGTCAGTCATGGTGCCGGCGGCCAGCAGCAGCAAGGTGCTGAAGTCTCTTTTGTTCAGGGGCAGCTCACTCACTGCCTGACTTGAAAGCTTCTCGCCTCCCGTCGAGTCCTGGCCTTGCGCTTCGGCAACCGAAAGTTCGCCACGGTCAGAGAGTGTGAGCGTCACCGGAGCCGCCGCCGCTCTAAGGTCGATAGGCTGCGTGTAATTTACCCTGCGCCCATTCGCCTGCACAGTCAGCTTGTACTGGCCCGGAGGCAGCGGCGCCAAACGAAACGCGCCATCCGCGCCAGTCACTGCCTCGGCTGCAGAACCGCCGCCAGAGAGCCGCACTTTCGCATGCTCAACAGGCGCGCCCGCTGCGTTGCGCAACACACCTTGCCAAGGACTTGGCCCCGCCTGCTGCGCCCGCGCACTCATCGCGAACACAATGAAAAGCGCAAGCCCCAGGGAGCTGATTCTTTTCTTGACTCCCTGCGCTTTCGCGCCGTGCCAAAAGCTGGTTTTCAACGAAATAAGACCTTCAGAACGAGTATAGGTACCAGGGCAGAGGCTTCCTTGACGCTGAAATCTCTCCCTTTGCTTTGCGAATGATTATATTCCAGCTTATTGTCCCGCGGAAAATCGGCTCCCGCAGTGCCCGTCACGCTCCGGGCCTCTAAACTAATTTGTAAGCACATGGCCGATCAGGGCGACCCAATCGACACCATCGCCGCTATCTCCACACCGCCGGGCCGCGGCGGCATAGGCATCGTGCGCCTGAGTGGACCGCAGTCAGCTTCAATCGCCGTGCAATTGGTTACCCTCCGCCAGCCCCTCGCACACGCGCACGCCCGCCTCGCCGATGTGCTCGATACCGAAGCCGGCCAAAGCGGCAACAGGACGCAGGCCGAGCCGGAACGCATTGACGAGGCGCTTGTGACTTTTTACGCTGCCCCGAACTCTTACACCGCCGAGGACCTCGTCGAGATTGCCGCCCACGGCTCACCCGTGGTGCTGGAATTGCTGCTGCGCCGGGCCCTCGATTTGGGTGCGCGCCTGGCCGAGCCCGGGGAGTTCACCCAGCGCGCCTTTCTCGCGGGCCGCATCGACCTCACCCAGGCTGAAGCGGTCCGCGTCCTCATTGAAGCGCAAACCCTCACCCAAGCGCGCCTCGCCGCCAGCCAGTTGGGTGGCGCCCTCAGCCGCCGCGTGGCGCCCGTCAAGCAGTCGCTGGTAGAGCTGATCGCCTTGCTGGAAGCAGGAGTCGACTTTGCCGAAGACGATGTGGACGTGGCGCCGCAATCCGAGATCGCCCACCGCATCGACTTGCTTGCGCCGCCCCTGGCCGCTCTTGAGGCTTCCTTCGCCCGCGGCCGCCTGATTCACGACGGCCTCAGCCTGGCCATTGTCGGCCGTCCCAACGCCGGCAAGAGCTCGCTGTTCAATCGCCTCGTCCAGCGGGACCGCGCCATCGTGACGGCAACTCCCGGCACTACCCGCGACCTAGTCACGGAGCGCATCTCGCTTGACGGAATTCCGTTAGAGCTGGTCGACACGGCGGGATTGCGCGAAAGTCTGGAAGAGGTGGAGCAGTTGGGCATCGCGCGCAGCCGCGAGGCGCTGGCCGACGCGGCTCTTGTGCTCGTCGTTCTCGATGCCACCCAGCCGCTCAACGACGAGGAGCGCCGTCTCCTTGAGGCCGTTCGAGGCCGTCCGGCCTTGATCGCCATCAACAAGAGCGATCTCCAGATCGCAGTCGCGCCGGCCATCGCCGCAACTGCGGAACTCCCCATCCAGAAAACCTCCGCTCTCACCGGCGAAGGCATCCCAGCCTTGCGCGAGCGCATTCTGACGCTGGCCACCGGCGGAGCCGCCTCCGAACCCGGTATGTTAACCAGCCTTCGTCACCACCAGGCAATCACGAACGCACAATCCGCGCTGGCTGAGGCCGCACAGGCCAACGCAAACTCCATCCCCCACGAGATGATTCTTCTCGACCTCTACCGTGCTCTCTGGGCCTTAGACTCGCTCACCGGCCAAACCACCTCTGACGACATTCTGAATCTAATTTTCTCGACGTTCTGCATAGGGAAATAACAACCCCCACACGCTCACTTTTCGCTGGTCAGGGTTCGGATGATCTCCACCTCGCGCTGCCTATAAGGTTTGCCATCGGAGTGGAAGACATCATGGAACCAGATGGCGGGCTGGCGATCGACGTACGGATGCTGCCAGGAGTCCCAGGGCAGGTACGTTTGGCTCTTGCCGGCCACGAGGCCCCAGTTGATGGCGCCCACCCGGTATTTGTGCGCAATCGGCAGGATTGTGTCAAACGTGCTTCCGTTACCGCGGGCCATGTACTCCGTGCAGATGATGGGGCGACGGAACTGCTGCAACTCACGGATTTTTTCCTCGAACACCTCGGGCCAGTCGTAGTTGTGAAAGCTGATCACGTCTGACTCCTCGATCTGAATGCGCGCGAGCGGCGTCATGGTGGCTAGCGAGGTCCAGTCGCCCTCAAAGACGCCGCTGGTGAGCGGCTGAGTGGGATTCTCGGCTCGCGCCCAGGCGAAAACCTGCGGTAGGAGAGTGGCCAGAATGTCTTTCCGGGGGGCATTCGTGGGCTCACCCGGCTCGTTCCAGACGTCCCAGGCCAGGATGCGCGGGTCGTTGGCAAAAGCGCCGACGACGCCCTTCACGTAGCTCTCGAGAGGCGGATACAGCGCTGGATCCTCAAGGATCGCAGGCCCCGGAGCCTGCACCCAGCGCGAGTTGTGCACGCCGGGAATCGGCGGAGGCTGAGGACCCAGCTTCGGATTCGCATCCCAGCAGGAATCGAACAGCACGAAGACGGGGCGGATATGATGTTTCGACGCAATGGTCAGAAACGTGTTGATGCGTTGCTGGAAGCCTTTGGGGTCCTGTTCCCAGAGCAGGTTGTGGAGGAAGACACGCATGGTGTTCATGCCGATGGCTTGTGCCCAGCCGAGTTCGCGATCGATGGTGGTGGGGTCGAAGGTGTCGTCCTGCCACATCTCGAGCTCGTTAACGGCGGTCGAAGGCAGAAAGTTTGCGCCCACCGGCCACGGCTGTGCTCGATACCAGCTATCGGCCTTCGACTCGGACCAACGCTCCCGGGGCGCCTGGCTTTTCTGGGCTCTCATTTGCCCTGCCGTGGGCAATAAGGCGAACAGCAACCCCGCCGCGGACAGCCAGCCCAAAGACTTTGAGTGAGAGAGATTCATGAATTCTCCTTTCTGAGAGGAAAGAGAATTCTACTTCACCAGTTCAATGCCGGGCGTTTAGATGGGAGCGGTGGCTGCGGACTCTTGCGATTCTCCTCCAGATTGCCGGGCGCTTTTGGAGCTTCTTCCGGACCTTGAGGAGCTCCGCTGCGCGCTTCACGGAGGGCTGCAGCCAGCTGATCCTCAGCCGTGCCGGAGGCCGAGTCCGCCGGCACGAGGCGGGCTGCTGGAATGCCGTTTTTCAAGAGAAGGAAGGATGCGCCCTGGTAGCGGACCCGGTTCACGCAGTCAGCAAATTGGCGCGCCGCCATAGTGACGCTGATGGCGTATTCCCTCATAAGATCAGATTATCAGAGTTTACGTATTATGGCCCTAAGCCAAATGGTTTATTCGGCCGCCAACTGCTCCAAGAGTGTGTCGAAGTCTTCAAGCTTCGCGTATTCGATGATCACTTTGCCCCGCCCGTGGTGGTCGTCTATGTGCACTTTGAGGCCGAGCGCGCGTTGCAGCCGCTCCTGCACTTCGCGTACATTCGGATCGATCGGAGGCGCCGATTTGGCTTCTTTTTTTGCTGTTTTTTCCGGATGAAGGAGCCCCTGTACATAATTTTCCGTTTGGCGAACAGATAGCGAATGTGCCGCGATCCGTTGCGCCGCCATTTCAATGTCCTCCGGGTGCTCGAAGGCGAGCAGCGCGCGCGCATGGCCGAAGCTGATTGCGCCTGACTCGACCCGAGCCTGCACCGAGGTAGGCAGGCGCAAGAGGCGCAGAAAATTGGCCACCGTAGCGCGATCCTTGCCCGTGCGCAAAGCCATCTGCTCCTGGGTCATATGAAACTCGCGCGCAAGCCGCTCGAAGGCGCGCGCCTGTTCCATGGGATTGAGGTCGGCGCGCTGCAGGTTTTCGACGATCGTGATCTCCATGGCCTGCTCGTCCGAGACCTGGCGCAGGATCGCGGGGATTGTCTCTTTACCTGCCTGTCGCGAGGCCCGCCAGCGTCGCTCACCGGCGATCAGCTGGAATCGACCGTTCGCAAGCGGACGAACGAGCACTGGTTGCACGACACCGTTAGCTGTGATTGAGGCCGCCAGTTCGGACAGCTGCTCTTCGTTCATCTGCGAGCGCGTCTGAAACGGGTTGGGATCAAGCTGGTCAATGGGAATCTCGCGCGGTCTCCCGCCATCCGGCTCAGCAGGCGTAACTGCGGTTGCGTTGGCCCGGGGTAACAGTGAGTCGAGCCCTTTGCCCAGAGCGCGGCGTCTTGTGTCGGTGGTGGCAATATTCATCTACGTTCCCCTATTTCCGATTGTGTTGCCCGGTTTCCTTGGTTTTCCTGCGCTTTGGGCACCTCTTGCTTTGCGCGCCGGTCGGAGGGTGGTCGTCAGGAATGCGGGCCGGTCGCCACGTTGCCTGCCGGGTTAAGTGGCAGCGCGACTCTGCGCTCCCCGGTACCTGGACTCTCCATGTGATTGCGAGCCAAAAACTCACCCGCCAGCTCAAAGTAGGCCTCGGTCCCCCGCGATCGTGGATCATAGAGCGCCACCGGCTTGCCGTGGCTGGGAGCCTCTGCCAGCCGAATGTTACGAGGAATCACGGTCCGAAAAAGCCTTTCGCGGAAGTACTCGCGGAGGGTGTCCGTCACTTGTTGAGCAAGATTGGTGCGGTCGTCGTACATGGTCAACAGGACGCCCTCAATGTTGAGATTTGGATTGTAGGCGGCACGCACACGCTCCAGCGTCGAAATCAATTCAGAGATGCCCTCCAGGGCGAAGTATTCGGCCTGCATGGGAACAATGAGCGTTTCTGCGGCCGACAGAACGTTAAGGGTAAGGAGGTCGAGCGCTGGGGGGCAATCCAGGACGATCAGGTCGAAGGCGCCGCGGACTGGGATCAGGGCGCGGTGCAGACGCAAGGCGCGGTCGTCCGCCGGAGCCAACTCAATGTTGGCCCCGGTCAGGTTCTTCGATCCAGGCAACAGCCGGAGTGCATTGATCTCTGTGGGTAGAATCACCTGCTCCGCGGGACAATCGCCCATTAGCACATCGTAGATGGATCGTCGATTGTCATCACGTTGGAAGCCAAGACCTGAGGTTGCATTCGCTTGTGGATCACAGTCCACAAGGAGAGTCTTAACGCCTTCAAGGGCAAGGCACGCAGCCAGGTTAATGGCTGTTGTGGTCTTGCCCACTCCACCCTTTTGATTGACGATGCCGAGAATCTTGCCCATGGCTTTCAAGAGTAAAAGGGAAGACCGATTCGGGGGTAGGCGATTGACATGTGGAGAACGGGGCGAAGCTGTGGAAAGCGCTTTTTGGCCGGACTGGCTAGAACAGAGGAAGCGCATGAGAGGGAAGGGCTTCGCGTCGGTTTACCAAGGAACCGGCATCAGACTCGACAGAGGGGCCTGTCGGTGGAAAACTTCGTCATTTTCAGCTGGATTTTTTGATCTTGTCCGAGCCGTTCTATTTTGGGCCTTGGACTGAATTGGGTGTCACCGAGGAATGTTCCACGTGGAACACTTCCCATTTCGACCCTCGTTCTCAGAATTGTTCCACGTGGAACATGGCCAATCACTAAGCCCTGCCTCGAATGAAAATGGGAAGTCGCCCCTTGGGCAGCCCCTTCCCATCTCCTCAGGCCCTCGTAGCCCACCGGAAAGCAGCATGACGGCAGTGCGTCACTCGCATCACTCTCCACGGATCCGCGACCGGCGCAGCCCCAAAAACGCGCGCTTCAGGAGGAAGAACTCGCCAACTCCGGCACGGTTGCGACACATCAAGGTCGGTCCGATCGACGATTCCCCAACGCCAGCAGCCTGTCGAAGCTTCCCGGAAGTTGAATCGTCTCCTCCCAGCAAAACTCCGGTCCGGCCGCGCTCTTCAACTTCTCGAACTCTGCCCCCGTCGTCATTAACACCAACGAGCCGCCGGGTGCAATCAGGTGCACTGCGGCCTCCACAGCCTCCAGCATCTTGTCCACGGCGCGCAGAACCACGCAATCAAACCCAGTGCCCAAGGTCTCTGCTCGCTGCGCATGCACCACCGCGTGAATCCGGAGCGTCCTTACTGCATCCTGCAGAAAAGCTGCCTTCTTGCCTTGTGATTCGGCCAAAGTCACGGCGATCTCCGGCCGACAAATCGCAATAGGAATCCCCGGGAACCCACCGCCTGAACCAAAATCGAGCAGCGTAGAAACCTCAGCCGGCAGGGCCCGCGCACACGCGATCGACTCCATAAAATGCCGAGAGAGAATACCCTCCTGGCTACGAACTGACGTCAGATTGACGCGGGCATTCCAACGGATAAGCAACGAGCAGTAAATCTCAAACCGCCTGGCTTCCTCGGCGTCCAGCACCCCAAGCCCCGCGTCGGAAAGGAGCTCGCTCAGCCTGGCTCCCACTCCTTGAATGGGGTCAGTCATTGGGGCGATCCAGCCGCTCGATCCCCGACACGCCCCAACCCGTGGTGGCCTCCACAAAACCGGCAAAGATGCCCCGCGAAGCCGCGCTCTGTGCATACGTCCGCTCCGGGTGCCACTGCACCGCCAACACAAAGTGGTCGCTCGCGTCCAACTCCACGCCCTCAATCACTCCATCCACGGGGGACACTGCAGTCACCACCAATCTATCCCCCGGCGCGCAAACTGCCTGATGGTGACTCGAATTCACCTGCATCTCAAGCCGGACTTCATTCGGTAATAACCGGGCAAGCCGGGACCCCGCACCAATCCTGACCGCGTGTGCCTCCGCAACCTCCCGGCCAGGGCGGTGATTCACAGCAGTCTTCAGGTCCTGGACAAGGGAGCCATTGAGCCACACATTCAGGCTTTGCATCCCGGCGCAGACGGCCAGAATCGGCTTGCGCAAATTGAAAGCGTCCTGCAGCAGGAGCTCATCCACCGCAGTCCGCGCCGGGTCGGACGGCCCGCATTCAAGGATCCGAGCCTCCCCGTATCTCTCCGGATCCACGTCGAAGCCGCTCCCCGGCAACAGAATCCCCTGTACCCCCGCCAGCATCTGGGCCACCCGATCCTGCGGCTCGCTAAGCGGCACCACAACAGCCTCCGCACCAGCGGCGTGCAGCGCGGCAATATACAGCGGTAGTGAGCGCTGGTTATATGCCGGATCGCTGCTGGTCGGCTCGGGAATTGCAATCGTTGCAGACATGACAGATCCCCTGTCCTGAAATCAAAATCCGTGCGGATCGGCCATCAGCTCCCTGCGGGACCTGGGCCTTCCTCCAGATGTTGCGACGACAGCAGCCGTTCCGGCTCCAAAAGCTGCGCGATAGCCTGCCGCAATTGAACGTTCAACGCCTCGGTTTGACGAGGTGTCATGCCTTTGGTGTCGATCGGCTCGCCGACGGTCAACGTCAGCTCACCTGGATAAAAATGCCTGGTATGAATCGGCAGCAGATCATAGACCCCGGTCAGCGCAATTGGCACCAGCGGCACCTGCGCGCGAATGGCCAGGTAGGCAGCACCGGACAGGAACGGCCTCAATTCCCCGTCCTCAGTTCGCCCGCCCTCCGGAAACACGAATACCGGCATCCCCGCCCGCAGAGCTTTCACCGCAACGCCCAGGCTCGATCGCGTCGAATGAGGGTTCGCGGTATCGATGGGGAGTTGCCCTGAGCGGTCCAGGTACCAGCCGATAAACGCGATCGGCCACAACTCCTTCTTGGCCAGGATTCTGAACTGAAAGGGAAGCGCCCCGAAGATCACCGGAGTATCCATGTAGGAGGTGTGGTTCGATGCGAAGACAGCCACCGGCATCCCGCGCAACTTCTCCATACCCCGCACGGCAATGGAACACCCCGAGCCCCATACGACTGCGCGTGCCCAGAATCGCGCAATCCGGTGCTGCATGCTGCCCTCCTTGTCGGCAAAAGAGGCAAGCAGCGAAATCGAGCCGCAGACAGCCGTCATCACGGTCAAAACTGGAATCTGTATGACATTTGTACGCCATCTATACAACCGCGGCAGCGGATTGGGCCTCGCGCTCATCGACGCCTCCCCTCCGCACGAACCAACAAAGGGCGCGCCTCGCCTACCAGGTACGCCGACCCCGACACCACCACCACCTCTCCTGCGGCACTTTGCGCACCCTCCCGGGCAATCTCCAACGCGTGGCCCACGCTTTTGGCGATCATTACAGCCGTTCCCGTAGCCTTAGCCGCAGCCATCAGCTCATCCAGTCCAGCCCCGCGCGCAGTGCGAATTGGTGCAAGAATCACCCGTCTGAAAACGGGGAACATAATCTGCGCCATCTCTGCCACGGGCTTGTCACGAAGGCAACTGAAGATCAACGTCATCGGCCGTTCCTCGCCCATTAGCTCGCGCAGACCCGCGCGCAAAGCCCAGGCGCCGGCAGGATTATGCGCCACGTCCAGAACCCACTCCAAGCCATCTCTTTCAAGCCGCTCGAACCTTCCGGGCCAGTGCGTCTGCCGGATCCCCCGCTCCATGGCCGCCGGCGTGATGCTCAAGCGATGCCTGTCCCGCAGCTCAGCGGCGGCAGCAATGGCGAGCGCCAGGTTCCTGTGCTGGTGCTCGCCCGCGAGGGGAGAATCGACGACAATCTCCGCGCCCAGAACCTCGACTAGATAGGGATCGACGGCCCCGGCCTCCGGCAGATAGGCCGCCGCACCCACGCCCCGCACACCCAGCTCGGCTGCCACCTCACCCAGAACCAGGTTGGCCTCCGGGTGCTGCGGCAGCGTAACCATCGTCCCGCCCTTGCGCAGGATTCCTGCCTTTTCCCGGGTTATCGCGGAGATTGTCGAGCCAAGCCACTCCATGTGATCGAGAGAGATGTCGGTAATCACCGAAATCAAGGGATCCACAACATTCGTGGCGTCCAGCCGGCCGCCCATGCCCACTTCCAGCACCGCAATCTCTGCCTCTGCCTCTGCAAAGTGCAAAAAGGCCAGCGCGGTCAGAATCTCAAAGTAGCTAGGCATCTGCGGCAACTGCCCAGATCGCACCAGACGCTCCGCGGCATCGTGAACGCGAAAATAAAGCCGCGCAAAAACATGGTCCTCTATCTCCGAACGATCCATTCGGATTCGCTCGTTCGCTCGAGCCAGATGCGGCGACGTATAAAGCCCAGTGCGCATCCCTGACGCCGTCAGAATCGATGCCAGCGTCGCAGCCGTCGAGCCTTTCCCGTTGGTTCCCGCAATCAGCACAGAACGAAAGCTGCGCTGCGGATCTCCCAATTCGCCCAGCAGCGCACGAATCTCGTCCAGCGAAAATTTGCGCCGCGTCTGCCCGGCTCCTGTATGGAGCTCCGGCACCATGGCATTCAGTTGGTCAATTGCGGTCGCGTAGGACATGAACAATCAAGTATAAAAGCCCAGAGCCGCCGCTGGGTCAGTTTGCGCTCGGCCGCTCTACTCCATCCACAACGAAAGCCTGCACCGCACCCCGCGTCGCCTCAAGCCGCAAGCCCAACTGCTGCTCAATCGCGGTGAAGAACGGCGGCGCTGGCGCGTCCGCGGATGCCACCGGTACCTCGCCGCCGAACTGAGTCTCGTCAGGCGCCCATTCCAAATCGAAATCGTACCGCCCCGTGAGTCCGGTTCTGTCTACAACCGGCCGGTCAAGCACGGCGCGCTGCAACAATGACGTGAACTCGCCCATGGTCGCATTGCGCGCCGGCAGCAGCATGTGCTGCGGATATTCACCTCGTGCAGCAGGTTCCCCAGCGTGGCTGCATTGCGGTACCAGCTCCGCACCTGACGTCCGAGTTGCTCCGGCAAATTCTGCTTGATCTCCTCTTCAAGCGCTGCCCGGCACATCACCGCGCACGCTGTGAACATCCCAAAGAAATAACACCGCGTCGCCATGTCTAAATATCGGTCGGCTTCTTCCGAACTTGGCGCTGCCACCGCGCACTCGTGCTGGCGCATAGCCCGCAGCACTGCTGGTTCCACCAGCTCCAGCAACTTCAATGCGAATGGCGCGCAACAGATCGTTCTGCTGTACATCCAAGGCCAGCTGGATGGCCTGCCAAGCCGGCGCGGCTGCGCCAGTTCCCTCCTGATGCATCCGCGTCAACGACGCCCAACGTTGCCGCGCGTGCTATACAAATCGCAATCTCATCTCCTACGGCAACGTATGCTAGCCTGCCACAAAAGCGGCGGTATCCTGCTGGTACCGCTCCCGAAGCTCCTTGTACACAGCCCCCGGAAGCAGGTTGCGGAATTGCGCAAAGCGCTCCGTGTCGGCGAGCTCAGCAATCGCCTCACAGAGCGCCTTCCGCGAACATCCGTATCAATTCCTTTCCCAGACACTCGAAATTGATTCCCGCATCTCCCACCCCCTCTTCACTCCCAATCCCTCATGCAAGAGTCTTGGCGTCAGGCGGAAGATTTCTTTATGGCAATTACACCCAAACCTATCTCTCGTACAGGAATGGGAACCCCCTGCTCCTTGACCTCTTTCGGGAAAACAGTCCCAACCTTCTGAAAATCCACCCCACCAGGAACTCTTTGCAAATTCTTCGCTCCCTGTGGAGGACCCGTCCTCTCAAACCCCCTGTCTTATCTCTCTCCGAACGCGCTTTTCACACACCCAGTCCGCTTTGCACAGGCCATTTCCTGCTACCTGTGGGAGGCGTGGGAAATAAGTGACCCACGCCCGTCATTCCGCCCCTATTTCCAAAACTCCAGATACCCACAGCTACAATTTAGAAAACAGCGCACCTAGTCAACCCTCTCTCAAACGGCCACTTGGGAAGGTTTCGCACTTTTCCTCACTCAACTACGGGTACTACTGTCTTTTCTTTTAATCTTTATCGCTTTTCCTCCCTATCACTCTCTTCTCGCCATCACTTCAAAACCAAACCGCCGGTGTCCCCATCCCCGGTCCAACGCCCCAACCCACCCGCCAGCCTCCCGAATCCGCGTAATCCAGAGAAGAGTCCCTGTTTTCCACTCACGCCTGGACCGAAGGATGAATACAATCAAGAGGAAGAAACGCAGCCGATTCTGCTGGGGAGCAATCGGATATAGAGCGTAGTGAGAATGAAAGATAGCTTCTGGGCCAAGGGTACACGGATGCCGATCGTGGAAACCGAAGTCGAGAAGCTGGCCGCACAGGGGGCAGGATGGACATTACCGTAAGCCGCCAGGATTTGGTCAGGGAGCTAACGGCCACGCAAACCGTGGTCGAGCGCAAAACCACTATTCCGATTCTGTCCAACTTTCTCCTCGAAGCAGAAGACGAAAAACTGCAAATTACGGCCACCGACCTCGACCAGGCCATCCGCACCAGCGCCACGGTCAAGGTCAAGAAGCCCGGCTCATGTACCGTCCCGGCACGCAAACTTTACGACTACATCAAACTGCTTCCCGACGGTGACATCTCCATTAAGCTGCTTGAGAACCACTGGGTGCAGATTCGAAGCGGCCGCTCCAACACCAAAATCGTCGGTATGGCCCGCGCCAACTACCCCCAGGTACCCGAGTTTCCTGCCGTTCCCGTCACCAAAATCTCACTCCTCGCACTCAAAACCCTCATTGCGCGCACTATCTTCTCCATCTCCAACGAGGAGTCGCGCTACACGCTCAACGGCGCTCTGCTGGTCATCAAGGCCGAGTCGCTTGCCATGGTGGCGACCGACGGCCATCGTCTCTCCTTTGTCGAAAAGCCCAATGAGAGTCTCGAGGGCATCAGCGGCGAAAAGCGCGTCCTCATCCCGCGCAAGGCGCTCCAGGAACTCCAGCAATTACTCTCCTCCTCTGATGCCGATACCGTCGAATTCGCCGACGACGAACACACGCTTTTCTTCCGGGTCGGTCATCGTACCCTCAGCACCCGCAAGCTCTCCGGCCAGTTTCCCAACTTTGAGGCGGTGATGCCACGCGACAATACCAAGTTTGCCGTCGTGCGCTCCAGCGAGCTCTCCGCGGCCATCCAGCGTGTCGCGCAGTTCGCCGACGAGCGCTCGGGCGCCATCCGCCTTCGACTCGAGGGCAACGAGCTCAAGATAAGCGCCAACTCCACTGAATCCGGCGAGAGCGAAGACACCATCGATACGCCCTATTCCAGCGATCCGATCGTCGTCGGCTTTAACTCCATCTACATCCTCGACTTCCTCAAGGCTCTCGGGAACGAGGGCGAGGTCCGTCTCGAGTTCAAGGATTCTCAGTCCGCCGGCCAGATGCGTCCCGAGGATCCAGACGCCGAATACAAATACCGCTACGTTCTGATGCCGATGCGGATCTGATCGCAGCCGCCCGCCCACAAAACAGAAGCGGCCCGGCAGCAATGCCGGGCCGTCGTATTTGCAGTGCAAACCTTCCTGCGGACCTTTCTGAATCTGCGTCCTTCTTTTATGCCACCGCCGGCGTTCTTAAAAAATCGAGCGCCCTTATCAGGTACCCTTTCAGGTCGCGGCGATGAACCACCGCATCCAGAAAGCCCTTCTCCAGCAGAAACTCCGAACGCTGAAATCCCTCCGGCAGCTTCTGGCGGATGGTCTGCTCAATCACCCGCGGGCCGGCGAATCCGATCAGAGCGCCCGGCTCGGCAATGTTCAGGTCGCCCAGCATGGCAAAGCTCGCCGTCACGCCGCCGGTAGTAGGGTCGGTGAGCACGCAGATATAAGGCAACCGCGCATCGGCCAACTGCGCCAGCGCCGTTGATATCTTCGCCATCTGCATCAGACTCACAACGCCTTCCATCATGCGCGCTCCGCCTGACGCGGCCACCACGATCAAAGGCTTGCGGCCCAGTCGGGCGCGGTCCACGGCGCGTGCAATCGTCTCGCCCACCACCGCTCCCATTGATCCGCCGATAAAGCCATACTCCATGGCGCTCAGCACCACGGGGTGCGGTCCCATCTGCCCCACCGCGTTCACAATCGCATCATTCAGCCCGGTATCTTCCTGAGCTTTGCGCAGCCGCTGCTTGTAGGGCTTCACATCGGTAAAATTCAGAGGATCGGTCGAGCGCAGACCCATGTCTACCAGTTCATAGGTTGGCTCCAGAAGCAACTCGATGCGTTGCCGCGCGCCGATTTTGAAGTGGTGCTGGCATTTGGGACACACGTTCAAATTGGCTTCAAGCTCCGCCTTCCAGATCACTGCCCTGCAGCCCAGGCACTTGATCCAAAGACCCTCCGTGCGAACCGTCTTTCCGGAGGCATCCGTGACCAGGTCAGGGCCGGATCCGGGACCTGGGCCGGCGCCCGCACCGGGGCCCGACTCATATTCGCCGCTCTCGCGCTTGAACCAGGACATATCGAACCTCATTGTAAACGGAACGCCAGCGGTTGGTCTGACTCGCGCCCTGCTCCTCAGGGAAATCGCTGCCCCGGCTCAGCCCCTCTTTGCCGCCGCTCCGCCGCGCAGGTAAGAGTCCTCCCCGTCGATCCAGTCCTGCCGCGGCGGATTGAAGATGTCTAGCGCCACTGAATCCTCGAGCGCAATTACCTCGTGCTGCACATGCGGAGGTATGCACAAAATCTCTCCCGCGCTCACCGTAATGCTCCTTCCATCGAGCAGAAAGTCCAGCTTTCCCTCCACAACGTGGCTGATCTGCTCGTGCATGTGCTGGTGCAGCGGCACATGTGCACCCTTCTTCAATACCAGCCGCGCAAGCATGGTGTTGGCGCCCACCACATATTGGCGCGTAGTCAACGGGTTCATCTGTTCCGGCTCGATATCGGCCCAGCGATAATGTGTGCTTCCGGGCATGCGCTTCTCCTTTGCTCAAACGAGTTCAGTACGGTTCCAATTGAATTCGGGTAGGACGAGATCCCCTGTCGAGCCTCAGTACTCGACACCCCGCTGTGCCAGGATCCCCTTCGTATAAGCATGTTTCACTTCGCGCATCTCGGTCACGGTATCGGCCAACTCCACCAGCAACGGATGGGCATTGCGGCCGGTCAGGATCACATGCACCATCTCCGGCCTACCGCGCAGTGCCGCGGCCACCACCGCGGGGTCCAGCATCTTGTAGCTGATCGCGTAGTTGATCTCGTCCAAAACCACCATATCCCACTCGCCGGAGTATATGGCTTCGCGCGCCTCAGCCCACGCTGCCTCCACCATGCGAAGGTCTTCGGGATCGGTATCCGCGCCCCCTACTTTCACAAACCCGCGCCCCATCTGCTTTAAAACAAAGTTTGCCCCGAAAGGCAGCACGGCATCCAGCTCCCCGTAGTGCCACGACCCTTTCAGGAACTGCAGCATCAGCACCCGCATTCCGTTGCCCACCGCGCGCAGCGCCGTCCCCAGCGCGGCCGTCGTCTTTCCCTTGCCGGGCCCGGTATTGATGAGAACCAGCCCTCGCCGCGAATCAGTCATCAGACCCCATCTTTCGTCGAAACCATTCAATCAAAATGAAGAAACTTGACCGCTGACCACTGTCTATCAGTGTCCCGCGTGGTACGGGTGACCCGTCAGAATTGTATAGGCCCGATAGATCTGTTCGGCCATTACCAACCGCGCAAGAGCGTGGGCCAGCGTCATCTGCCCCAGCGAGAGAAGCAGGTTGGCTCTGCTGCGCGCCGCCTCTGACCATCCATCCGCCGGACCCACGGCAAAAACAACATGCTGGCTCCCGTCCTCGCGCCGTGCGCCAAGCCATGCGGCAAAGGCCTCCGAGCTCATATGCCGGCCCCGGCTATCCAGCAGCACCGCCTGCGCCGGCATTCGGCCCTGCCGCCGTTCGAGCCACTCAAGCAGGGTCGCCTCCGTTTTGAATCCCTCGGTCCGGCAGCGCGCAAACTGCTCGCAACGCCGAAGATAGGTTTGGATCAGCAAGTCCACTCCCTCCTTCCCTGCCGAGCGAGATCCGATATGCGCCAGCGTAATCTGCATCAAGAGGAGCATACTACTGCAAATCTCGGTCCTGCTATTGCTCTAACTTCATTGACTGGAGCAATTGTTTACCGTCGGTGTGTTCTTTCTGCAACCTTTGGTAACACCTTAGCGTCAATTACCACAAGGTTTCCCCGCCAGCTTTCCGGTCGCGCAAGGGGTAGCTTTGCGCTGGTCCTCCTCTGTACCATGGACTTGCTGGTGTACGACCCAAGTCTTTTCTGCTGATCCAGTTGAGTTTCAGGCTGAACCACGCCCTGGTTGTGGAAGGCGTTCCCCATTTACCCGCCGCGCCGCCAGGGTACCAAGGCATCATGAGCCTCCCGTTGGGAGCCTCGGGTCGAAAATCATTTTGTCGCAGACGATTCATCCAGGCTTCCAGGACACGGAGAGGAACCCGCATCCCCTGGAAGGATCTCCCGGAGGAGTTCGGGGCCCAGGTCAGCCAGGCGCGGCTCCGCATTGGTCCCGCTCCTGCTGAGGCGCCGGCCATTGGACTTCGGGAACGAATTGGGCACTTGGGACAAGAACTAAGCGGCAACCTTGACGGAGGTGTTTTATGTTGCGATTGGCCAGAAATTTTACCTTGGGATCTCTTGCGCTCTTCCTCGCAGTGCTTGCGCACGGCCAGGGGATCACCACCGGTACGGTTTCGGGAATCGTCGCGGATCCCACCGGCGCTCTCATTCCCGGTGCGCAGATCCAATTGACAAACCAGGCGAATGGCCTCACCCTCACCGGCCAGTCCACCGGCGTTGGCTCCTTCCAGTTTTTTGCGGTTCCCATTGGCATCTATAAAGCCGTTATCAACGCCAGCGGATTCTCGGTCGAGACGATTGCCAGCGTCGAGGTCACGGCCGGAGCAACCACCAATTTGAACGGAATCAAGCTCACACTGGGGACAACCGAACAAGTCGAAGTGAACGGCTCCGCCGCCTCCCTGCTTGAAACGAGCGATTCCCAGGTCACAACCACGTTCAACACGCAGATGGTGCAAGACCTGCCCCTGAATAACGGCTTTGATACGGTCACTGAGCTGATTCCCGGCGTGGTTGGCACCGGCAACGACGACTTCTCCAACACGAATGGCGACAACTACTCCGTCAATGGCCAGAGTGGCCGGTATAACAACTTTGAAATCGACGGCCAATCAAACAACGACAACTCCGTCGGCGGGCCGCAGGCATACTTCGGCAGTCAGGACGCCATCCAGGAAATCCAGGTCATCACCAATGACTTCAGCGCCCAGTACGGACGCAACGCCGGAGCGGTAGAAAACTACATCACCAAATCCGGGACCAACGCCATCCACGGCACCGGCTTCGACTTTTACCAGAGCCAGTTCCTCAGCTCGCTCACCAACGACGAAAAGAATCCGCTCTTCGGCTACTGTCCGCCCGGTGCGAGCCCTTCCACAGGCTGCGCCGCCGCTGTGCTTCCCCGCTATGTCGAAAACCGCGGCGGGGGAACCGTCGGCGGCCCGATTCTCAAGGATAAGCTTTTCTTCTTTTTCAGCACCTATTGGGACAGGATTCGCCAAGGCGCGGCGCCTTCCCAGTCCCTACCGTACCTTTCCCCCGACGCGACCGGCCTTGCGACGATTGCGTCGGTCTTTTCCGTCGATCCCGGCGCGGCCACCCTCGCCGGCTTCAGCCCCTATGCCATCAGTCAGGGAAATCCCCAGCCCGTCCCTGTGCCCGCTTCTCTTTGCCCGGCCACCGACACATACACGGCAGCCGGCACATGCCTCGAGGCGGTTACCGATGGACTCGGCAATTCAGCTTCGGTTGAGGTCGCCGGCGTAGAGCGCACGATCACGAGCCTCTTCAACGACCAGGAGGAGCTGGCGCGTTTGGATTGGCAGCCCACTTCGAAAGATCACCTCTTCGTCCGTTTTTTTTATCAGCCCATCCTCTCCACAGGCGTCGCCGGCACGTACTCCGTCGCTGCAGGGGACTTTGTTGACGTGCCCTCGACAACCTACTCCATCGGAGCCGACTGGACTCACGCTTTTACCAGCAACTTCCTCGATCAGTTGCGTTACAGCTTCCAGGAAGCGAAGGTCTACTTCGAAGGTGGTGCCTATCCCAACTGTGTTGCATCAAATTTCGGTGCCTGCCCGGCTGAAGTCTACTTCGACGGCGCAAACGACGACTCCAACTTCGGCGGAGATGCAGCCTTCCCCGAAGGACGCACCGTCAAGGTAACTCAGGTTCAGAACAACGCCACATGGACCCGTGGCGCACAGACTCTCTTGTTCGGCGGGGAGTTCGATTACCAGAACTCGCCGAATGTCGGCCTCTTCTATTACAACGGCCTGCCCGTCTACGGAACGCTCAGCAACCTGCTCGGAACCCCCGACCCCTCGCTGGGCGGCGCGCCCGCCTCTGCCGACCTCACCAACGGGAATGTGGAGATTCCCTTTACCGAGCCGGACGTTGCCGCCTACTTCCAGGACGACTGGAAGGCCCTCCCCACCCTCACGCTGCACCTCGGCATGCGCTGGGAGTTCTTCGGCCAGGCGGTCAACAAGCTCAACCAGGAAACGGTTGCCCGCGAGTCCAATCCGAGCACGGCCTTCTGGGACTCTTCCCTTCCCCTTTCAAGCCGCACCACTACGCCAGCCAAGCAGGTCTACACAAACTTTGAGCCACGCATCGGCCTTGCCTGGAATCCAGACTTCGACCGAAAGCTGGTTGTCCGCGCCAGTTACGCGATCAATGCAAACCCCGCGTACTACAACATGTTTCTCGACGTCGCCAACGGGGCGCCGGCTGCCAACGCAGGCTACCTCTATTGCGGATCGAACGCCTGCCTGCCGGCGAATGGTTCTATCCTTAGTTCCGATTTCCGCGCTCTCAATCTCCCTGCTTTGCCCACCGGGCCCGGCGTAGACCCGGGTTTCGACGATGAAACGTCGATTCCTCCAACCTTCCGCACCCCCTACGTGCAAACTTATACCCTCGGCGTAAGCCGCCAGTTCGGCAACGCCGCCGTAATGGAAGTGCGTTATGTCGGCGCCAAAACCACCGACGATTTCCAATCGATCGACGCCAATCCTTACCTGCTGCCGGTGGCCACCGCCTTCCCCAACGATGTTTCACCTTCCTCACTTTGCGCCGACCCCCTCGCGCCCGGATTTGGACGGCCAAATTGCGATGTCAGCAACGTGTCCGAGTTCACGAACGGCGGCTGGGCCAACTACAACGGACTCGAGCTGAACCTGACCACGCAGAACTATCACGGCCTCTCTTCCACCGTCTCCTACACTTTCAGCAAGGCCATGAATAACGCTACGGATGGAATTCGCAGCACCGGCGCCGGAGGCAGCACCATCGCGTATGCCCAGAACCCACTGGCACCCGACGCTCCCGAGCGCGGACTCAGCGGCAACTCTTTCCCCGACACCCTGGGCATCGGCTTCACCTACAACCTGCCCAAATTTGTAAAGAACGAGGGGGTTCTCGGCCGGACCGTCAACGGCTTCCTACTTAGCGGCCTCTATCGCTATCGCAGCGGACAGGTCTACACCCCCTATCAGCCCGTTAGTCTCGATCCCTATACCGGCGACGAAAGCTTCTGCGATGCGCTCTTCAACTACGCCGTCATCGGCACAGATACATGCCGCCTGGTGCTCTCCAACAAAAGCGCCCCGATCAATACGCTCGCTTACCTGAACCCATACGTGAACGGTTCAACGCCCTACTCCCCTGTTCCCGGTACACCAGCCTACGTGGTGTACGGAAGCGATGGTTTCGACGCGAACGGAAACTATATCCAGGGCACGGTTACCGATCCGAACCAGTCGCACTGGATCATCAACAACCAGGCCTATGCAATGGCCGTGAACAATCCCTATCCCGGTTCCAGCAGAAGCCTGCTGCGCGGCCAGCCCTTCAGCGATCTTGACGTCACCCTCGCCAAGACGTTTCCGGTGACTGAGCGCATCTCCGTGCAGCTCTCCCTTGCGGCCTACAACGCGCTCAACCGGATGTATCTCGGCGTCGGCAATCCGTTCGTTGCGGCGAGCAACTTCACCAGCAATGCCGAAAATACCTCCGGAAGCATCTCTGGCGACACCTCCGGAAACAGGTTCATGATTTTGGGCGGGAAAGTTATCTTCTAACAAGCCTCATCCACAGCGAAATCGAAGCGCCGACTCTCCCCGACGCCTTAACACCAAGGCGGCAGATGAGCTCCAGGCCATCCATCGGCTTGGGCTGAAACGAAACCTGCAAATAGCGGTCAGTTTTTCATGAACATCCGCCGCAACGCTCGATCGGCCAACTCTAATCCACCTGGGGCACTGATGGCGGCTGCTGAGATCCGCAACCACTGGAGCTTCCTGAACACCTCGAAATCAACCGCCAAAAATCACCGGCAATTCAACAAAGCAATCCATATATTCAGCGAAACCGCCAATTTTTTAAATTAGGCAATGCCGACCATCTTAGTACCGATGCAAAGGTAACTATCGCATTTAGAGATGATTAAGCACATTCCCCGCCAAAACCGCTAGAAAATCCCGGGCCGCTCCCCTTCCACAGTGTGACAGGCATCACTGGATTCCTATTGAGACCTGAATATTATCCACAATTAACATCATAAGTTTTCTCCCATTTTTCACAGGCGCATCGGCATCGACCATGCGTCGCAAGGCAGCAGCTCAAGCGGATGACGGAGGAGTTCCTTTTTTTGGACACCGACATCCCAATCGAATTTCTTGGAGGAGTACTATGCGGTTTTTCCGGATCCATACTGCGGCTCTCGCATTGAGTTTTCTGATCATTCCAGCATTCCTGGTGTACACAGGGGCCCCCATTGCTCAGGCCCAAACGAATGTCACAGGCGCACTCGCTGGAACTGTTACCGATCCCACTGGCTCCGTCGTTCCCGGCGCGACTGTGACCGCCACCAGTTTGCAAACCGGCAGAAGCCAGGTCACCACCACCAGCGGCACCGGCGATTACCGCTTCTCGCAGCTCACCCCGGGATCGTATTCGGTGGCTGTTGTGGCGCCCGGCTTCGAGAAAGCAAAGCAGACCGTCCAGGTTGGCCTGGGCTCTGTCGCTGCCGCTAATTTGGTTATGACGATCGGCCAAGCCAGCACCACCGTTGAGGTTGAAGCCTCTGAAGTGGCCCTCGTGCACACCGAAGATGCACAGCTCACCACGCAGTTTTCGTTGGAGCAGATCCAGAACCTGCCCAATCCCGGAAACGACCTGACCTTTATTGCCCAGACCTCTGCCGGCAGCGTCATGAATACCCAAAGCGAGTACGGGAACTTTTCGTCGTTTGGTCTGCCGGGCACGGCCAACACCTTCTCAATTAACGGCGGATACGACAACGACCCATTCATGAACATCAGCAATTCCGGCGCCAGCAACCTTCTCCTGGGCGCCAACGATGTTGGCAATGAGACCGTCACATCCAACGCCTACAACGCTTCATTCGGCGGATTGGGCGGCGCGCAGATTTCCCAAACCTCTCGCGCGGGCACCAACCAGTTTCACGGCAACGCCTCCTACTGGTGGAACGGCCGCGCGATGAACGCCAACGACTTCTTCAACAAGCAGGCTGGCAGCCCGCGCAGTTTTGACAATGCCAATCAATGGGCGGGCGCCGTGGGCGGTCCCATCATGCGCAACAAGGCCTTCTTCTTCTTCAACTATGAGGGTCTCAAGGTCGTTCTTCCAACCCGCTCTACCGTCTACGCGCCTGACGCGACCTATCAGTCTACGGTTCTTAGCAACCTGGTGACCAACGGCCTGTCTTCTGAAACGGCGATCTATCAAAACATCTTCGCTCTCTATAACAATGCCCCAGGCTTCTCCCAGGGGGCCGAAACCCCCGTGGATCCAAATAATCCGTGCGCTCCATACTGCACTTGGACCTTCAATGGAACTGCCGGGAATTACACCCATGAGTGGCTAATGAACCCCCGCATCGATTTGAACCTTGGCGACAAAGACCATCTCTTCGGCCACGGCACCATCGACAAGGGCGTGCAGGCTTCATACACCAGCGTCCTGAACCCGAGTTTCAACGCGCTCAGCCCTCAGCCCTCCTACGAGGGCCAGCTTGGCGAACAGCATACCTTCTCGCCGACACTGAGCAATCAGTTCCTCGCCTCCATGATTTACTACGTTGCGGTCTTCAGTAATACCAATCAGGCCGCCTCTGAGCAACTGGTGCCGTTCACCCTCATTTTCGCGGACGGTAACACAGGAAACAACGGGAGTGCCGCATTTCCTGGCGGCCTCAATATGATTTGGCCCCAGGGGCGCAATGTGACCGGCTACACATTCCAGGACGATCTGAGCTGGAGCAGGGGCAAGCACACATTGAGCTTTGGCTGGACCATGCGCCGCGACGACATCACCGACTACAGCCCCTCGGAGTACACCGCATCGCCGGAAGCAGTTGCGACGAATGCCAGCTTCGAGCAGGGCTACGTCGACTATTGGCAGGAGAACTTTCCTACCCGCACCACCCAGCCGGTCGCACTGTATGCCATGGGCTGGTACGTGCAGGATCAGTTCAAAGTTCTTCCCAACCTCATCCTTACCTACGGCCTGCGCATGGAGCACAACTCCGACCCCATCTGCCATACGAACTGCTTCGCGCACCTCAGCGGCAACTTTGGCAGCGTGAGCAGCAGCACGTCAACCGCATACAACAGTTTAATCGACGCCAACCTTGGCGTGGCGCTGCCCAGCCTCCAGACGATCGGCTGGGAGCCGCGCTTTGGTTTTGCTTATCTCCCGTTCGGCTCCGGGACCAGAACCACGATTCGCGGAGGATTCGGCATGTTCGCTGATGCCTTCCCCGGAATCATTGCCGACAATCTTCTCAACAACGCCCCATCCAATGTTCCCTTCGTCATCTACGGACCGGCCTACGGCGGTGATCCTACCGCCGCGCTCGTTCCCGGGGCTTTCGACAGTTCTGAAGGCAACGCGGTTGCGTCTAACAAGGCTTTTGTCAGCGCCTTCTCGACCGGCGGCAGCTATGACACCATTTCAGCCGCAGTTGCTGGCTTCTCGGCGCCTAGCGTCACCAACCCGGAGACAAAGATCGATAATCCGACCTACGAAGAGTGGAGCATGGCCGTCGAGCAGCAGGTCACCAGGTTCGACACGCTGTCCATCATGTACGTCGGCAACCGCACCTACCACGACCCGGAATTGAACAACGGCATCAATGTTTTCAACGGCGGCGGTGCGCCCGGCTTCAGCGAGCTCTCCACTTCCTCGGCTCCAAATAACAACTTCGGGTCGGTAACCGAGGTATCCAGCTCCTCCAGTTCAAACTACAATGGCGTCGTCCTCAGCGCTCAGCACCGGTCGCGCAGCCTCACCCTGAACGTGAATTACCAGTGGAGCCACGCGCTCGACGACATCTCCAACGGCGGCTTTCTTCCCTTCACCGGCAGTAGCATCTATCCCGACAACCCCTTCAACCTGAAAGAAAACTACGGCAACGCGGACTACGATACCCGCCAGTACGTGAGCGGAAGCTATGTCTACTCGATGCCGCATTTCAAGGGGCCGAGGGTGCTCGTTGATAACTGGCAGGCCTCCGGAACCGTCTTCCATAGCACCGGGTTGCCCTTCTCCGTTACCGACGGAGGCACCGCTACCAGCCTCGTGAACTACGGCGGTCCTCTCTATGCCCAGCAGACTGCCTCCATCAAGGGACACACTCACTGCGGCGGCTATGCGGCCGCGACGGGAACCCAGTGCGCCTTCGCGGCGGACTTCGGGCCGGCCACCGACTTCGGTCAGTCTGGGCGCAACCAGCTCTTTGGCCCCGACTACACCGATTCCGACTTTACCGTGACCAAGGGCTTCATCATCCCGCACTGGGAGTCGGGCAAGGTGAGGGTCGGTGCGCAGTTCTTCAACCTCTTCAACCACCCGAACTTCGCACAGCCATACAGCGACCTTACTGCCGGAACTCAGCTGGGAACCATCACGGCTGCAGTCAACCCCCCAACATCGATCCTGGGATCGTTTCTGGGCGGCGATGCTTCTCCACGGCTCATCCAGCTGACCGTGAAGTTCGACTTCTAGAACAAAAGCCGAGCCTTAACGAAACCGGGGACAGCATTTCGCTGTTCCCGGTTCTCTTTTGTCCTGAGGTGTGCACTGCGAACGGTTTCCATACCGAGTAGCATCCTGAACCTGGAGCACGCGTACCTGATATGGAGCTAACTTCTCCGCAAAAAAATAGGCCGCTGCGGCAGACGCCCCTTTATCGATTCGAGAAAACTGCGTTGGCTCAGGCTCCTAGCGCAATCGCCCCTATTTTTTTGCCGCCTTCTTCGCAGCAGGCTTTAACACCGGCACTTTTTTGCGCGGCTTGGCGGCCGGCTTGCTCTTGGGCGTGGCTTTCTTCCGCGCGGCGCGTGTCTTCTCCGCCAGTGCGGCCTTCAACTCTGTCTCAAACTCCGCCGGCGACACAGGCCGCGCCGACTTGCGCAGCCTCTCAATGTCGTAAAACGCGCGCCGCTCGGCCAAAAACACGTGGACGACAAAATCCACGTAGTCCAGCAGAATCCAATCGCCCTTCCGCCGTCCCTCCACCGAGTGCGCGTATACGCCGTAGTCCCGCTTCAGCCGGAACTCAATCTCATCGGCAATGGCGATCGCCTGGCGGTCGTTACTCGCCGAAGTAACCAGGAAGAAGTCCGACAATCCTGAGTCAATCGGGTCCAACTCCAGAATCCGCGTGTCCTGGCCCTTCTTGTCTTCGCAAACTGTGGCCGCGGCCTGTACGAGGATGCGCGTTTGCTGGTGCGACTGCTTCTGGTCTGCTAGCGCCTTTGTCATTCCTTAAATAGTTTCTCCATGCCAATCGTATCTCTTCGCCGGGGCGCAGGTAAACTCGCTCCGCCCTGAAAATCAGTTGCTATCGGTACAGACCATGGGCCTGCACATAGGCTGACACCGCCTTCGGCAGCAGCTCATCCTGGGCGATTGCGGTTCCCTCGGACCCTCTCGCGTGTGTCCTGGCCTGTTCTCGAATGCGCGACGCGCTGATCTCCACATCCAGCCCCGGCAGAAGGTAGAAAGGCGCGCGCTGCCCGGTCTCGCTCACCACGGAATAACATCGCGCCGTAATATTCGAACCACCCGCGCAGCTGTCTTTTGAATCCTTCAGCGTTAACCCGTGCGGCAGCATCGCCTTCAGATCGTTCAGTGGCTCACCCGGCCGCGAGGCCACAATTAGCGGCGCAACAAAAGGAATCTCCTCCGCGCGATGCCACCGCTTCAGCCCCGCAAACGAGTCGGCGCCCATCAGACAATAGAGGGTGCTCTCGACCGGCAGCTCCGCACTCAGGCACTTCAGCGTTTCCAGAGAGTAATTAGGCACGCCGGAGGGCTTTGGCGCATCGGCAAGCGAGATTGCAAAGCCCGGTTCGCCCTCAATCGCCAACCGTATCATGGCCACGCGGTCATCAAACCCCGCAGTCGAGCCGCCAGGCTTCAGCGGCTGCGCCCCCACCGGGGCAAACAGCACGGCGTCCAGCCCCAGCGCCGCCCAAGCCGCGCGCGCCACAGCCAGATGCCCCAGGTGGGGCGGGTCAAAGCTGCCACCGAAAAATGCAATTCGCGGGCCGCTGCCTGGGCTCTCGCTCATCATTTCATCCTACCCTGCCCACCGGTATATCATCCCTTTGGAGCATCTTTCCGCCCATGCGCATTATTATCTTTATCCTGGCCTTCGCCGGCGTCGTGGTTTCCTCGCTCGCGCTGCAAGTCCACTACTCAACGGCCACTGAGCCGTGCTCCATCAACGAACGGTGGGACTGCGGCATCGTCAACCATAGCTCCTACGCCGTCATTGAACACATTCCCGTGGCCGCTCTCGGCATCGTAGGCTACCTTGGCCTCGCGCTCTTGTCCCTGGCCCGCCGCCGTACACTGCTCATGATAGCCGCGGTCGTGGGGCTCGCGTTCGCTTTCTATCTCAGCCACGTTGAACGCGATATTTTGCAGGTCTGGTGTCTATATTGCGTCATCTCCCAGGGAATCATTGCGGTCCTCACGCTCCTCAGCCTTTCCTGGCTGGTTGCACACGAAAGAGCGAAGCTCCGTGGAAACAAACCATCCTGAATCCCGCTGCACGCGAGCCTGCTACCTTCCCGCGCTGATAAAATTGATCTATCTCGATGATTAAAGAATGGTACGCGCGTTGGATGTATGAGTGGGAAACACGTCTGACAACGCGTGATGAAAATCGCGTCGTCCGACCGCTCGAATGGGGCTTTGAGTGGATAGCCCCTTTTCTTGAGAGCCATGGCCTAGCTTTCGCCGTGCCCAGCCCAGATGTAGCGGGCAACCCCATCGCCGCCGAGGCCGCGATGGTGCGCATCAATCAGCTCCTCATCCAGCATAGCGACGCTTTCTTTGGCTACCATCGTCCCAGTGACTACCGCCTTGAAGAGCGCCACCCGGAACTGTTCCCCACCAATGTCCGTCCTGAAACTCTGGCCCAGGAGGCGGAGATTCGCCGCCAGGCCCAGGAGGGAAAGCTCGCCCCAGCCCAGTTCCTTCGTTTTACCTCGCCGGAGCGCACGCCGTATCCCGAAAACGATCTGGTCAACGCCCGCTGGTATCCCGCGCCGGCGCACAAGGATCCCGCCCGTCCCAAGCAAGCTATCGTCGTGCTACCGCAGTGGAACTCTGACGGCTTCAGTCACAACTCCCTCTGTGCCATCTTCAATCGCATGGGCATCTCGGCCTTGCGCCTCTCGATGCCCTACCACGACATTCGCCGCCCCGCTGAACTCGAGCGTTCCGACTACTCCGTCAGCGCCAACATCGGCCGCACTCTGATGGCCTGCCGCCAGGCCGTCATTGACGTCCGCTGCTGCCTCGATTGGCTTGAGGAGCAGGGCTACGAGCACTTCGGTGTCCTCGGAACCAGCCTTGGCTCCTGCTATGCCTATCTGGCCAGCGCCCACGATGTGCGCATTCGCGTCAATGCCTTCAACCACGCCTCCACGGCCTTTGGAGACGTCACCTGGGCTGGCCAAAGCACTCGCCACGTCAAGCAGGCACTTGAAGAGGCTGGCCTCAACCAGGACCGCGTCAGGGCCCTATGGTCCGCTGTCAGCCCTTGCTACTACTATCCCAAGATTGCCGGCCCCGAAGCCACGGCTCACCTCAAAAGAATCCTGCTCGTCTACGCAAACTACGACCTGACCTTCCCCAGGGAATACTCGCTCCAGGTCGTCGATGCCTTCCGACGGTATGGCCTCAACTTCGAGCCCCGTGTGCTGCCCTGCGGCCACTACACCACCGGCGAAACTCCCTATAAATTCATCGACGGCTGGTACATGGGCTGGTTCGTTTACCGAGCCTACAAAGCTCTGCGCGAAGAGAAGGCGGCTGGCCTGCAAGCCCCGGCAGCCTCTCCAACCGAAGTCGAAGAAGAAGTCGTCTCCCGCTAGCATTTTCAGGGGATCGTTTTCCGAGGAGCTTCAATCCTTCACGAAGGGCAATAAGGAGGTGCCTCAGTCGCACCGCCATCGCCTACTTGTCGCGACTGACCCGAGGATGCGCCGCCTTCCAGGCCGCTGCGCGCTCCTGTACAGCTTCCAGCTCATCGACCGTGATGTGAGCGCCCATCATCTGCCGGTGGGCCGCGTAAGTCGCCTGATTTGGCCCCGTCACCGACGCCGCAAGATCCAGCCAGTAGTAGGCCTCGGCATAATCCTGGGCAACGCCCTGGCCCATCGAGCAGAGCGTGCCCATGGTTGCCTCCGCGTCCACGTCACCCTGGTCTGCCGCCGTGCGATACCACGCCGCCGCTTGCGCCATATCGCGCGCAAACCCCTTACCCCCGTCGCGATAAAGCGCCGCCAGGCGCAACTCGCCGCCAATGTCGCCCTTGACCGCTGCCTTCTGGTACCAAAGCGCCGCCTGCCTTAAATCCCGCGCTGCGACCGTGCCCGTCGCGTAGCAATCGCCCACGGCCACCTGCGCAGCTGCATCCCCACCATTCGCTTTGGCGAGCAGGGCCGCATCGATCCCCGCATTCTGAGCACCCGCCAACTGCCCTGCCGCGAGCGCCGCCCAGCACGCAACCATCGCAATCGCCCACGCCAGCCTTGCTGTTATCTTCTCCCGGGCCTCAATCATCGCTGTTCATCCCACCGTTCTTCGTTGTCTGTTCAATCCAGTCTAACCAGTCTTCGGTTCCCTGCGCAGCCTCGGCAACCACCTTTTCGCCACGCCATCCTCGCAAGAAGAATTGGCCACTGCACCCCAATCGCGCAACCAGATTGCACGAATGAAGAAATTGAGGGCTTCAAAAGGCCTTATTCGGGACTGCCGGCGGTCAATGCGCGGAACTCGAGCAGCATGCTCAACCGCCAGCGCAGGATCATCCCGAAGGCGAGCACGAAGAACAATCCGGCCGTCTGCTCAACCGTGATCAGGGTATCCAGGTAGCTGTGTGCCAGAAACCGGATCGTCGCCAGCACAATCACTACCGCAAAAAACGCGCCCGAGCGCTTCATCATGATCGCGTCGCCGTCGCGTTCCAGCCTCGAAGTGGCCAGCAGTGGATAGGCCAGTGCAAAAGCGCCGACCAGAAACGCGGGCACCGCCCACGTCCACGGGACCCGGAATCCCGGAGCCACGAACATGCAAAACCCTGTAGCCATCCCCAGTGGCGGAATGAGGATCTTTCTCACCGTCACCGCGGTGCGCCCCTCGCGTACACGCCAAACAAACACAGCCGCCATCCCGGCAAGGGTTGCGACCGCCGATAATCCCGGAGACAGAATCATTCCCAAAATCCTTTGTTTTGTTTCCTGTGGCTTGTCGAGAGCTGGTCTTCAGGTCCCCCAGGGGAAGCAGCGGGCCTTGCTACAAGAATACCGGCAATCGCGCCAGGTTTCCATCTGCGTCTTCCCACCCATATTCCCACACGCTCAACGCACCGGCTTTGCCGTAAAATCTCAGGTATGACTGACCGCATGTCGCTCACCCTCGCCCAGGCCGACCCCGAAGTTGCCGCCGCCCTCGACCACGAAACTCTCCGCCAGCACGAGGGGCTGGAGATGATTGCCAGCGAGAATTTTGTCTCTGAGGCAGTGCTTGAAGCGGCCGGCTCCATCTTCACCAATAAATATGCTGAGGGCTACCCGGGCCGCCGCTACTATGGCGGATGCGAATACGCCGACGTGGTTGAAAATCTCGCTCGCGATCGCGCCAGGCAGATCTTCGGCGGCGAGCACATCAACGTTCAGCCCCACTCCGGCTCCCAAGCCAACGCCTCGGCCTACGCGGCGGTCCTTCAGGCCGGCGACACCATCCTAGGTCTCGATCTCGCACACGGCGGCCATCTCACCCACGGCCATCGTCTCAGCTTTAGCGGCAAGCTCTATCGGCCCACCTTCTATCAGGTTCGCCGCGACACCGAGCTCATCGACTACGACGAGCTTGAAGCAATCGCAGTGCGGGAGAAGCCCAAGGCCATCATCGGCGGCGGCAGTGCCTATCCGCGCCTATGGGACTTCGCTCGCATGCGGCAGATTGCGGACAAGGTGGGCGCGTTCTATATCTTTGACATGGCGCACATCGCCGGCCTTGTCGCAGGCGGCGTTCATCCTTCTCCTGTGCCCCACGCGCACATCACCACCACCACCACCCACAAAACCCTGCGTGGCCCGCGCGCCGGCCTCATCCTTTGTGGAAAAGATCTCGCCGCTGCCGTCGACAAAGCGGTATTCCCCGGTCAGCAGGGCGGTCCGCTCATGCACATCGTTGCTGCCAAGGCCGTAGCGTTTGCCGAGGCGTTGCGTCCCGAGTTCCGCATCTACGCCGCGCAAACCGTCGCCAATGCGAAGGCGCTCGCGGAGTCGCTCGCGCAGACCGGCTTCCGCATCGTCTCCGGTGGCACTGACAATCACCTCATGCTCGTCGATGTCTTCCAGAAGGGCATTCTCGGTTCCGAGGCCGAGCTTGCCCTCGGCAAAGCAGGGATCACCGTAAACAAGAACTCCATTCCTTACGACATGAACCCGCCCCTCAAGCCCTCGGGCATTCGCGTTGGCACGCCTGCGCTCACCACACGCGGGATGAAGGAGCCGGAGATGCGCACCATCGGCGCGTGGATCGCCAAAGCCCTTGAGGTCCGAAACGACGATGCAGCACTGGACCGCATTCGCGGTGAAGTCGCCGAGCTTGCCAACGAGTTTCCACTCTATGCCTGGCGCCGCGCGCCCGTGGCCGTCGCGGGCTAGTCACGCTGGCCGTTGTCCGTGACCGCATCGGCGCCCAGACGCCGCGCCGAAACCTGCGCCCCTCTCTCCGGTTGCATGTAAAGTAGTGGTTGATGTTTCGCTGACGGCAGAAAGTTTTCAACTCCCCGCAAGGACATCGGGAGGGCTCGACGAAATTCACTCACTCAGCTTTCGCTGCTTTGTTCGTCCTCGCCGTTCCGGCGTTTGGCCAGCAGCACGGTGAATCGCATCCGCCCATTCCCGCGCATGGGCCGGGGCCAATCAAGGCCGCGCCTCATCCGGCTGGACCGAATTGCCTTCTGCGACGGCTGGCTCTGGGACTCCGATCAGATTGTCATCTCCCCAGATCCCGACCATTGCGGGTTGGTATCTTGCCTATAACGTGCGTTTCGGCACGTATGTGCATGTGGAGTATCTTCGAACATAAGTCAGGCACAGTCCATCGAATCGACATGAGGGGCGCCCCGACAGGAACGTCTCTCTTGTTGTCGCAGGTGAGTCCTCCAACTAACTTCTCTCTTCGTTCATCAAACGGCCTTTTATTGGTAAGAGTGGACAATCTCTTCCCTAACTGCGACATCTTAGTCAACAATCTCTTCGCAATCGAACATTCACGCGAGATCGTCCACTGTTCAGCAGACTTCCGTGATACTTCCTTTAGTTTGAGTTACGCGCCGGGCTGTGCAAATGTAGATTTCTAAGTTATCCTTGGTCTATGGCTATTGACTCTATACTCGCTCAAATCGATGCTGAAATCGCACGCCTCACTCAGGCTCGTTCGCTGCTTGCCTCTCTTGGCACAGTAGCCGTCACGGTCGCTGCACCCAAAACAGCGGCGCCTGTCAAGGCAAAGAAAAGGAAGAAGCGGGTATTAAGCCCCGAAGCGCGCAAGCGGATTGCCGATGCGCAGCGCAAGCGCTGGGCCGCTCAAAAAGCCAAGGCCAAAACCAAGTAATAGAATTAAGTTGGAACGAACCAGCCTGTCTTCCCATGCACGGCCTGGATCTCCCATGAGCCAGGCTACGTTTCCCAGGGAAAGACGCGGCCGCTTTTGCAGCCGAAATTAGTCGAAAGGTGAATGGCGATGGCGCTCATTGTCATCCGGCCATGGTCTCTCTTTTCGAAAAACGCGCAGTCCCGCGTGCGACGATGCCCTATCCGATCCCGGTCATCACCAGCATGCGCGGCTCGGTCATTTCTTCCATCGCGTAGCGAATCCCCTCGCGCCCCAGTCCTGAATCCTTCACACCGCCGTAGGGCATCGGTTCCAGCCGCCAATTGGGACTGTCGCCCACAATCAGCGCTCCCACTTCCAGTTCGCGATAAGCGGTAAGAATACGGCCGGCATCACGCGTCATCAATCCGGCCTGCAATCCGTACTTCGAGTGGTTCACTTCCGCCAGAGCCTCCTCAAAGTCGTCATAGGGCTCAATCACCACCACCGGGCCGAATACCTCCTCGTCGCGCACTTTCATTCCAGTTTTAGTCCCGGTCAGAATCGTCGGCGTCATCATCGATCCCTGGCGCTCGCCTCCGGCGATCAGCTTGGCGCCGCCCTCGACCGCTTCCTTGACCCACGCCTCCACGCGTTCCGCATCGCTGAGCCTCACCAGAGGTCCCACCTCCGTCGCCTCATCCGAGGGATTGCCGCTCACCAGCTTCGATGCCTGCTCCACCACCTTCCACAGGTATGACTGGAAAACGGCGCGCTCCACAAAAACCCGCTGCACGCTGATGCACGCCTGACCCGCGTATCCAAACGCTCCATGTGTGGTGCGTCTCGCCGCCTCTTCAAGATCTGGCCAGTCTCCATGCACAATTAGCGCCGCATTGCCGCCCAACTCAAGCAGCACGCGCTTCCGACCCGAGTGCGCCTTCAACTCCCATCCCACCCTAGCCGAGCCCGTGAAGCTCACCAGTTTGACGCGATCTTCCTTCTCCGCAAGCCAGGCGGTGTCGGCATTGTTCAGCGTCAATATGGCCAGAGCTTCTTCGGGCCAGCCCGCTTTCAAAACCACCTCGCCCAGAGCAAGCGCGGTAAACGGCGTTTGAGGCGCCGGCTTCAAAATCACCGGGCAGCCCGCGGCCATCGCCGGCGCGAGCTTGTGCGCCACCAGGTTCAGCGGAAAATTGAATGGCGTTATCGCCAGCACAGGCCCCACCGGAAATCGCTGCACCAGTCCCCAGCGCCCCTCGCTACCTTCTGTCAGGTCCAGCGGAAGGCTCTCGCCGCCGAGCCGCGCTGACTCCTCCGCCGCTGTCTTGAAGGTCACCACCGCGCGATCCACCTCCACCCGCGCGGCCCGCACAGGCTTTCCCGCCTCGGCCACAATCAGCTGTGCAAAGCGCTCCTTCTGCTCAATCAGGGAAGCTGCCACGTCTTCAAGAATTTCGCGACGCTTCCAGCGCGGCAGCGCCCGAGTGCGCCGCAGGCTTGCCACGGCATGGTTCACGGCCTGGCGCGCGTCGGCTCTCGTCGCCACCGTCACCCGCCCCACCAGCCCCTGGTCCCAGGGCGACCGCACCTCCAGCGCTTCCCCGTCGATCCATTCCTTGCCGCACAGCAGAAATCCCGTTTGTGTTCCAGGCCGCATCTTCATGGTCTTCTGGGCTCCCGATCCGTCTCTTCCTTCAATGGTACAAGTGCCGGGCTCGCCCGCACATGAGAGCCAGAACTCTTCCCGCCATGAGTCCCACTATGAATGGCCTGGAATCTTTTCCCGTTCTTCCGCAATGGCCGCTTGGCCGATCCGCGCTTCACGCCCTCAGGACATACCGCGCCCGCACATCCTCGCCATACCACATGATGTAGTTCGTTCCCCACGCATTGTTGTAAAGGCAGGAATGAATCCCCTTGCTCAAATCCGGCTGATCGTTTGAGAATTTGAGCGGCGTCCGTTCGCCCAGCGCCACCACCGGCGCGTCCAGCGTCTCAACCGAAATCCGGTCCGCGCCCTGCTCCCAGGCAAAACCCGTCTGCAGGCAGTGCATATGCCGGTTGCCTGACGCCACCACTTCGAAGGGCCCAATCGCCTCGCCGGTCTTCCCGAGCGTCCACCTCTTCTGGTCTTCAACAATCGGATTGAACGTAAGCCACAGCGCTTCCGGCATCCGCGTCGCGGGCTTCCCGAACCACGACAGGGTCAAATGGATCGCCGGCTCGGCCTTCGCCAGCACTACCTCAAGAAACACCGCCCTTGGAAAAGCCGCGCGCCCCGATTCGAACGCCTCCTCGTCCTTGATCTTCAGCCGCACCAGCACCCGGTGCGCCTCGGCCGCGTCCTCCAAAAACACCTCCGCCGACTCCGCCTGCCATTCCTCATCCCTGGCCCCGAACCGTTCAATGTTCGGTTTTCCAAAATCCTTCTGCGCCCAATCCGCCTTCGTCGTCAAATAGTCGGCCAAGAACCGCTGATAGTGCTCCTGCGAGAGCGTCTGGTAACTAAACAGCGCAATAGGATTCGTCGCGCTGGCCCATTCGCGCCCCGTAGCCTTGTTGCGCAGACGCGTAATCGCGCCCGTCTTAGCATCGATCTCCAGTACATAATGCGCCGTATCAATCGCCGTTCCCGCGGCAACCGCAGCCGTCTTTGCCGGCACAATCGGCCAGATCGCGTTCACGCTCTCTATCGCCTGCAGCGCCTCTTCGCGCAGCGTCTCCGGCAGCGTCGCCACTCCGTCCAACAGGTCCTGCCGCTTCTCGATCCAGCTGAACTCCACCACCTCGTACCTTTTCTGCTCCAGCATGCGCTCCAGGTCGGCAGGCACGTAGTTTTCAAAGTCCAGCCACGTCTTGGTGTCGGTGCCCCACGTATGCTCGGCCTCCAACAGCACATGCCGCAGCAGCGCAAGATCGGTTGCATCGCCAACCGCCAGCGCGTTCATCGCGATCCAGCTCTCGCGCAGCCGCGCCACCGCCCGGTAGCGCGCCACCTTCAAGGGGTCGCTCGCGCACCCGTGGATCCACGTGTCGCCAATCTCCCCGGTTACCACCGGAAGCTTGTCCCTGTGCGGCGCAATAGCGTTCGCCATATCCGTCAAACTGCCTGCCACAATCTTCGCGCTCGGGAACCGCGCCGCAAGATCCGCATGAATCTTCGCAATCTCCTCCGCAGTATGCGGTCCGCTGTTGTCGTCCCGCACCCTCGTCACTACGGCAACATCGGAGCCGGGAACAATCGCAATCCCCTCGTAGTCCGGGTGGTACATCATGGGGAGGCTCGCGCCGCCTGGGTCCTTCCACAAAAACAACGGCGGCAACTGTGCGGCCGTCGACCCGCCATTCACGCCAATCTCCAGCAATCCCACGCCGTGCTTCGCAAGCGGCGCAACAATGCCTCGCGTGTGCCCCGGCACGTCCGTCATCTTCGCGCCCGTCGTCACCACTCCAAATCTTCGATCAAGAGATCTTGAAATCGCCAGGCTGCCCTCGATCATTGACGGATCCAGCATCTCCGTCTGCCAGGTAAACGGCAGCGCGTGCCATGCAATATCGCCCCGCGCAATCGCGTCTTCCATCGTTTTGCGCTCTGCCGCCGAAGCCTGCTCCAGATATTCAAACAGTAGCCAAGAGCCGGTCGTCCAAACGTAGCGCCGTTCGCCGCCCGCGTTCGCCGCCCGCGCAATCTCAATCGCGTGAGGAAAGTATTGGTTGAAGTACTTATGCACCACGTTGTACTGGGTATCGATAAACCCCGCGTCGAAGTGGCACTTAAACATCACCACAACGCGCTTGATCGCGGCATTCGGCAGCACATCCTCAGCGTAGAGGGAAAAAGGTGAATGCGGCTCAATCAACAAACCCGCTCCAACAGCAGACATCGTCCTCATAAAATCGCGGCGTTTCATCCTGGATTTTCACCTCGAACAGAACCGCCCGAAGTGTACCACCGCCCGCGACCTTCAAACCTTCCCCACATCGAGCGCAGGCTCCGCCGCCTGCGATAAACTCCTCCCATGATCCACAACGGTCGCAGCCGCAAACTTCCCTTCGACCCCGCCGAGGCCGTCGCCCATTTACGTGCCGCCGACCCCAAACTGTCCGTACTCATCGAATGCGCCGGACCGTTCACCCTGCGCCTCGATCCCGCACCCTCACCCTTCGAGTCGCTGCTCGAGTCCATCCTCTATCAGCAGTTGCACGGCAAGGCTGCCGCCACCATCCATCGCCGCGTCCGTGAGTACTTTGGCGGCGATCCTGCGCCCCAGCTCCTTCTTGATACCCCCGACGAGCCCCTCCGCGCCGCCGGAGTTTCCGGCAACAAGATCAAGGCCCTCCGCGACCTCGCCGCCCGCACTCTCGACGGCACCGTCCCCACCCACGCCGCCATCCGCAAAATGTCAGACGCGGAAATCGTCGAGCGCCTCACACAGGTGCGCGGCATCGGTCCCTGGACTGTCGAAATGCTCCTCATCTTCCGCATGGGCCGGCCAGATGTCTTTCCCGTCACGGACTACGGCGTTCGCAAGGGGTACGCCCTCACCTTCCAGCGCCTGCCCAAAACCCGGCCCCTCGCCGCGGAAGATCTGCCCAAACCCGAAGTCCTTCTCAAAAGAGGAAAACGCTGGGCGCCTTTCCGCTCCGTGGCCAGTTGGTACCTGTGGAGAGCATGCGATCTGGCCAAAAGCGCCTCGCCCTCCAGCCGGTCCAGCCTACAATAGCCATTACGGTTTGGTTTGCCCCACAACACCAGTCCGCGATGGGAACACTCATGGCCCCCAGTAAACGTTTCGTCTGCATTCATGGTCACTTTTACCAGCCGCCCCGCGAGAACCCATGGCTGGAGACGGTCGAGACCCAGGACTCGGCCGCGCCCTATCACGACTGGAACGAGCGCATCTGTGCCGAGTGCTACGCTCCCAACGGCGCCGCGCGCATCGTCAACATCAAGAACCAGATCATCCGCATCGTCAACAATTACGCGCGCATCAGCTTCAACTTCGGACCCACGCTGCTGAGCTGGCTGCGCGAAAACGCTCCTCGCACCTATCGCATGATCCTCGACGGCGAACGGCGTAGCCGCAAAACCTATCGCGGCCACAGCTCCGCCATGGCCCAGGTCTACAACCACATGATTCTGCCGCTGGCGAGCCATCGCGACCGCATCACCCAGATCCGCTGGGGCATCGCCGACTACGAAAGCAATTTCGGCACCTCGCCCGAGGGAATGTGGCTGTCTGAGACCGCGGCCGATGCCGAAACCCTCGAGCTGATGGCCCAGCGCGGCATCAAGTTCACCCTCCTCGCCCCTCATCAGTGCAAGCGGATTCGTCCCTTCCAGTACGATGGCGACAAGAACGACGCGGCCTGGACCGATACTCCCGACGCCTCCGTTGACACCACTCGCCCCTACCTCGTCCGCTTCAAGTCCGGCGCCTCGATTGCCGTCTTCTTTTACAACGGCCCTGTCTCCCGCGCCATCGCCTTTGAAGGCCTGTTGAACTCCGGCGACAATTATGTCGCCCGCCTCAAGTCCGGCTTCAAAGACGGTTCCCAGCCGCAGCTCGTCCACGTCGCCACCGACGGCGAATCCTACGGCCATCATCACAAGCACGGCGAAATGGCGCTCGCCTACGCCCTCCGCCTGCTTGAAGAAGACAAGAGCGTCAAGCTCACCAACTACGCAGGTTACCTAGCGCAGTATTCCCCGGAGTTCGAATGCGAAATCGTCGACAACACCTCGTGGAGCTGCGCCCACGGTGTCGAGCGCTGGCGCTCCAACTGCGGTTGCAATGGCGGCAAGCCCGGGTTCAATCAGGAGTGGCGCGCACCCCTGCGTCAGGCCCTCGACGAGTTGCGCGATGCCCTTATTCCGCTCACTGAGCAGGAGGGCGCAAAACTCTTTCACGATGTCTGGGAGGCGCGCGACAGTTACATCCTCGTCATCCTCGACCGTAGTGAGGATTCCATTGCCGACTACCTCCGCGCCCACGCCAGCCATGAGCTTTCGGCTGAGGAACGAGTCCGTGCCCTTGAGCTCATGGAGATGCAGCGCCACGCGCAGCTCATGTACACCAGTTGCGGCTGGTTCTTTGACGATATCTCCGGCATTGAGACCGTGCAGGTTATCGCCTACGCGGCGCGCGTGCTCCAGCTGGCGATGAGCCTCTTTGCCGGGCAGGCCGCTTCACTTGAGCCTGCTTTTCTCACCCGCCTCGCGCAGGCCCGCTCCAACGTGTCCAGCGCCGGCGATGGGGCCCAGATCTACAAGACATGCGTGGCCACCATGGAACTCCATCTCGAGCAGGTGGCGGCCCACTATGCCATCAGCTCGGTCTTCTCCACATTCGCCGAGGAGACTGATCTGTTCTGCTTTCACGTCCGCCGCATCTCCTACGACATCTCCACCTCTGGCCGCGGCCGCCTGGCGGTTGGCCGCGCCCACGTTACCAGCGCTATCACCGGCCACAGTCAAACCTTCTCCTTTGCGGTTCTTCACTTCGGCGATCAAAACATCACCGCCGCCGTCAAGCCATACAGCGACGCCGATGCCGCCGGCTTTGAAGGTTTTGCCGTCGACGCCGCCGCCGAGGTCGGCAGTGCGGACTTTCCTGGGGTCATCCGCCTGCTTGACCAGTACTACGGCAGCGTGGACTACTCCCTCACCTCACTCTTTACCGACGAGCAGCGTCGCATCATGCGCATCATTCTCAACTCCACGCTCTGGGACATTGAGAACTCCCTCACCACCATCTACCAGGACCACGCCAGCCTGCTCCACTATCTCTCCCAGACAGGCCTTCCCAAGCCTCCCGCGCTGACGCTTGCCGCTGGTTTTGCCATTAATGCGGGACTCCGCCGCGCCCTCGAGAGCGATCCCATTGACCAGGCCCAGTTGCGCTCCTACCTGGCTCTTGCCAAGGCCGACCAGGTGCAGTTCGAGACGGCCACTCTTTCCTACATCGCCGACCAACACATGAAGCGCGCCATGGTGGAGCTGCAAATGTCCTCCGGCTCGCTGGAGATGCTCGACCGCGCACTAGTCCTGGCCCGCACTCTCGCCGAATTGCCCTTTGAGTCCAATCTCTGGCAGGCGCAGAACATCTGGTATGAGGTTCTGCGCACATCCAACTACGCGCTCACCTCGCTGTCCACCGACGATCGCCCGCGCTGGGAGAAAAGCTTCAACGACCTGGGCTCGTGCCTCTCGATCGACACCGAAGCCATCCGCACAGAAGACCGAGCCCCGGTTTCCGATCACTGAGCTCAACTGCCTCAGTCTGCGAAGACTTCTTCCTGGACTTTGGCGGGCCCAACCATGCGTACTGGATAATAGGCGTTGCGTGTGTACTGCTTGACCATGCGGTTGGTATTGAAGTAGGACCCATTGAAGGCCAGCGTTGTGCGCATCAGCCGAGCCCACTTCACCGGCGATTCGAGATAAAGCGGAATCACCATATTCTCCAGTTTGTTGTAGAGCGAATTCGCTTCCTCGGCATCGTCGGCGCCGTCTTCAATAGCCCAGCCCGTGTGGCCTTCGATGCAGCCTTCGATCCACCAGCCGTCAAGAATTGACAAGCTCGGGACGCCGTTGAGCGCCGCCTTCATGCCGCTGGTTCCCGAGGCCTCATAGGGCCGCTTGGGCGTGTTCACCCACACATCCACGCCCGCCGTCATCAGGGCACCCAGGTCCCAGGCGTAGTTTTCGAGATAGACGATCCGCAGCAGGTCGCTTGAAAATCTGGCCGCCTCTTCCACCACTTTCTGGATGAGCTCCTTGCCGGGCCCGTCCTGAGGGTGGGCCTTGCCGGCATAGAAAATCTGCAGGCCGCCAGCCTTGGTGGCGATCTTGAGCAGCCTCTCGGGGTCGGTAAAGAGCAGATTGGCGCGCTTATAGGTCGCTGCGCGGCGGGCAAAGCCCAGCGTCAGCACGTTAGGGTTGAGCGCCAGCCCCGTGCGCGTGCCAACCTCAGCCAGCAACGCCTCCTTGGCGTGGGCATGCGCGGCCAGCATCTCGCTCTCCGGCAGATCGATGGCGTTGCGCAGGTACAAGTTGTCGCGCCGCCACGCGGGAATGTGCTCGTCCAGCATCGTCTGAACCGGTTCCGACATCCAGGTCGGCGCGTGAACGCCGTTGGTGATGGTGTCGATTGTAAACTCCGGAAACATCTCGCTGGAGACCTTGCCGTGTTGCATTGCCACGCCGTTGGCATAGCGTGAAAAGCGCAAAGCCAGCAGCGTCATATTCAACAGCCCGTCACGAAAGCAGCCTTGCTGTTCCAGCCGCGCCGTACGGTCGCCGCCCAGGATGCGAATTGCCTGCTCGGTAGAAAAGCGGTCATGGCCGGCCGGAACCGGGGTGTGCGTAGTAAACACGCACTTGCGGCGCACCTGCTCGATGTCGGCTTCAGTGGCCGCGCCCAGCGGGCCGCCGCCCAATTGCCTCTCCAGCAAGGCCAGGGTCAGCAGTGCGGCATGGCCCTCGTTCATGTGATACACGTTGATCCTGTAGCCCAAGGCGTGGGCCATGCGCGAGCCGCCCATGCCCAGCACAATCTCCTGCTGTAACCGGTAGTTGGTGTCGCCTCCGTACAGGTGGTCGGTCAAGCCGCGGTCCCATCCCGAGTTGCCGTCCAGGTCAGTATCCAGCAGGTAGATGGGCACCACGTGTCCGGAACGGCCTTGCAGGTCGTAGCGCCAGGCTCGCGCGGTTACGATCCGGTCCTCCACCGACACCGTCACGCGCGCCGGTTCCTCGGTGCAGTAGGCCGACGGGTCCCATGGCTGAATCTCTTCGCTCTGCATGCCGGTGGGGTCAAGATGCTGCCGGAAAAATCCCTTGCGATGCAGCAGCGTGAAGGCGATGAGCGGAATCCCCAGGTCGGCCGCTGAGCGCAGCGTATCTCCTGCCAGTACGCCCAAGCCGCCGGAATAGGTCGGCATGGAGGGATGGATCGCAATCTCCATCGAGAAGTACGCGACATGTCCAGAGTTGGGAAAAGTCTCGTAGGAAAACGGCTTCGATGATACCGGTTGCATGTCGTTTATTACTCCGTACCGCTCTTAACGTGGGGAGCGACTATCTGTGTTGCGACTATGTGAGAATAGAAACCCGCAATGGCGGGCCGGGTTCCGTCCCCTACCTGCTCTACTATCGGCAAAGCACTACCCGATTTTAGCAAGGAACATCTTAACAGGGACTAAGACTTGGCCAAGTACACTTGGTTGTTGGGCATAAGAGACAGTATGAGCACATGAGCAAAGCCCTCGAAGCGTGTCTTCCTGCAGAGACCGTCCACGCACCGTGAGCTGCTTCTAATGCACCATGATCGATTCCCCGGTCATTTCGGTGGGTTACTACTCCAGCCGGTGCGCACCATCCGAGGCGTGGCATATGTGAATCTCGGGCACAATACCGGTGCGGGCAGTGTAGCGTTCGCCCAGCGCCTTGGCGAAGGCCGGAGCCTGGCTTTGTTCCACCAGGTTGATGGTGCAGCCGCCAAAGCCGCCGCCGGTTAGCCGCGCGCCGATCAGCCCCGGTAGATCCTGCGCCAAGGCCACCATGGTGTCGGCTTCGACGCAACTGCCCTCAAAGTCCCCGCTGTAGCTGGCGTGGGCTTCCGCCATCAGGCGGCCCAGTTCCTTCATGTCGCCCCTCAGGAGCGCCTCGGAGGCGGCCACAGTGCGCAGGTTCTCGCTGATCACGTGCCGGGCGCGCATGAGCGATTTGGGCGCCATCTCATGGCCCCATTTGTCCAGATCCTCGAGCGTGGCGTCGCGCAGAAACGGAACTCCGGGCCGGTGGCTGGCAATCACGGCGCAGGCAGCTTCCGACTCGCGGCGCCGTGTGGGGTAGTCGCCACCCGCAATCGAGTGTTTGACCATAGTGTTGGCGATGACCAGCGCCACGTTGGGGGGTATAGGCGCCAGCCTGTAGCTCAGATCGCGGCAATCGAGCAGCAGCGCGTGGTTCTCCTTGCCATTGGCGGAGATGAACTGGTCCATGATGCCGCAATTGGCGCCTACAAACTCGTTCTCGACCCGCTGGCAGAGACGGGCCAGCACTGGTCCCGGATAGCTGGCGCCGATCAGCGAGAGCACTGCCAGCGCCGTAACCACTTCAAGAGCGGCCGAGCTTGAAAGCCCTGAACCGAGCGGCACGTCGCCCCACAGGCTCATGCTGAAACCGGGAAATTTGTGTTCTTCCCCGGTGAGAATGACCACCACGCCGATCGGATAGTCGCTCCAGTGCTTTGCGGCCTTGGTGGGTAGAGCAGCGGCTTCAAAGCTTTTTTCTTCCCCGAAGTTCTCTGAATAAATGACGATCTTGCCGTCGGTGCGCGGCGAGATGGCGGCCAGCGTGGCAAAGTTGATGGCCACGGGCATGACAAAACCCTCGGCGTAGTCTGTATGCTCGCCGATCAGGTTCACGCGGCCGGGCGCGACAAAAATGGCGGGTTCCGCATTAAAGCGGGCAATATGCATGGAACGGAGAACAGCAGGATCGTGCATTTCAGTCAAACCCTCGCAATTGAATTTCAAACTTCATGACCAGAGCTGCGCCGGGAATCCGCAGCGCGAGCGGGCAGCAAGCGCATCGCAGTGCTGGAATCGGGAGTCGTCAGACCTGCGCTCACATCGCGTCATTGCAGGCCGCCAGCAACCTTTCCCAGATGCGGTCGAGCCACTCTTCGTGCTCGGGTTTCATCAACACCGAACGCAGGCAGGTCACCAGCCTGTCGCCGGGGCTGTTTACGCCGGTCCCGGCCGGCTCAAACCAGGACAGCGGCAATTGTACAAGAGCCAGGTGCAGGTCGCGTGCGGCGCAGTCATCAAAAACATTCTGTGCCAGTTGCGAGCCTCGTTCGGAGTTCTCGGCCTGCATTTTCCAAACCACGATATCGAGTTCGGGAGCGCCTGCCGCGAGCGGTTGAAAGCGCGTATCCGCGCGCAAGCGCCGATCGAGCTCCAGGGCGGCGGAGCGTCCGCGCGCAAGTCCACCGGCAAATACACCGCCGGGCGCAAGCGGCAATAGCTGCTGCGTGGCCCACAGGGCTACTGCTGCCGCGCCTGCCCGCGAGCACTCGAGGCTAATCTCGCCGAGGTGGAGTTGCGTTGACGTGAAGTAGGTATAGGGAGATTCGTGCTTGTAGAACCGCCCCACGGACGGATCGCGAAACAGCACACACCCGCACCCGTAGGGCTGCAGGCCGTGCTTGTGCGGATCGATGACGATGGAATCGGCCAGGCCGATGGATGCGTAAGCCCGCCGCGCGGCCTCTCCCAGGGCATCGGGAATCAGCGTGAAGTAACCCCCGTAGGCCGCATCCACATGGACCCTGAAGCCATACCGCTCCTTGAGCGCCAGAATCCCGTCGAGCGGGTCCACAGCACCGATAGCGGTGGTGCCCAATGTAGCCACTACTATGCCAACATCGCCTTTCTTCAGCTCGGACTCGAGCGATTCCATGCACATGCGGCCGCGACCATCGGAGGGAACCTCAGAGAACTCCAGCTTGAGCACGGCCGAAATACGCCGGTGAGTGTAATGTGCCTGCTGTGAGGCAATGACGCGCCGCCCGGGCGCCAGCTGGCCTGCCACCCACAGTGACTCAAGATTGGCCAGCGTGCCACTCGAGGTCAGATGCCCGAGATGACCAGTCCAGCCGAACATCGCGGCAATCTCGCCGACGGCCTCAATCTCCATCTCCGAGCTCGCCCGTCCTCCGTCCCTGGCATGGTTGTTGGGGTTAATCTTCATGGCCAGCGCGTAGGCAGCCCGCGCCAGCGGATGCGGCGGCTTGAGCATCTGCCCGGCATAGAGAGGATGGAAGTAGGGGTAGTTGTCTGCAAGCCTGTGCGTTACGGCCTCAAGAACCCGCGCCATTGCATCCTGGCCGGCATCCGGCTGAAATTCTGGCAAGGAGGCAAATTCGGCGTCAAGAAGCTCCGTGAAGCGGGATAACAAGCCGGGAACAGGATCGTGGGGCATGGCGACTCATCACGGTATCACACTCGGAGGGTGGATGCTAAATCCAAAGTGGTCATAAGCTTCCGGAATTGGAAATCGGAAATGGATACGATCGGGAAGAAATCCTGCGCCCATTTTTGACACCGATGATACACTGTTTCCAGCGTTTGAGACGAACCGGTCGTGTGCAGTAGCTCGCCCAACCATGCAAGATTCTGCGAGTTGTCGCTCCGATTCATCCGGCGCAATTCAATACAGGAAATACGAACAAGATGGAACAAGGTACTGTGAAGTGGTTCAATGACGCGAAAGGCTTCGGCTTCATTTCGCGCCAGAACGGCGAAGATGTGTTCGTGCATTACTCTGCAATCAACTCAAGTGGTTTCAAGAGCTTGCAAGAAGGTCAAGCCGTGCAGTTCAACGTGGTGAAGGGGCCCAAAGGATGGCAGGCTGCCGACGTGCAGCCGCTCTAAACCCTCAAGGCCGGGTTCCGGAAGAATCTAGCAGACAGAATTGAGGGCCGGGAGCAATCCCGGCCCTCAATTGTCTAGGCCCTTGCCTGTCTCGAGCGCTGACCGCTCGTTGAGGTTCATGCCGTTTCGTGGGCGTTTGCCTGCGCTTCAACCCGCATTGGCAGGCCGGGAGACCAAGACATTTTGCGGTCAGAGCGCTCACCATGCGCTCTGGTGTGAGGTTGCGTTTGCTGAAAGCAAGGTCCGGCTTTCCTGGCCCGTCTCGAAGTCTTTCACAGTCAGCTTGCCGGGACGGCGGCAGGTCCACTCGCGGCGTCCGAAATGAATCCTCAGAGATCCCACGTAGGAACTGAGCCGGGATTTGTTGCTCCGGAAATCGCGTCACTTCCGCTCCACTCCGGGACCGGGAAGCTTTCCCTGGGATGCGCCTCGGGGCCTGGCGCATTCCGGTGATGACGGCGAAGAGCCTCCTGAATCTCGTGGATTGCGGCAATGCGCTCCGAATGCGACTGCCGATCCCAAAACATCACAAATCCCTGTCCGCAAACGCAGCAATGCGTCTCAGCGTTTCCATTTGTTCTCTTGCAAAGTACTTGCATTTTGACCTCATACGGGGCTAGAGCTGGTTAGGAGCTATGGGCTGTCCAAACCACCACCGAAACGATATTGCGCCGTCGATGTGCGTGAACATTCCACCAATGCGGCAAATTGCATCGCTTTCGGGGCATTGTTCCCTCCCCGATTCGGGGGAGAGGCGGCGCAAAGCTTCTGAGGACAACGTAGCCGGCAGCTTCCTCAGGGTTTCTGGTCGGGCGCACGCCAAATTGGTCTTCCCGCGTGGGACAAAAGGCCGTCTGCGCCAGTGGCCTCGATGTACAGCGCTTGGAGAGCCGCTGTATCCTCAAGATGTTGGCTGCGTTTCATCTTCCGCGGCCCCAATGGATTCCCACTCACCATGAGCAAGCAGACAATTGCAGTCCACCTGCCCGACGGGGCAATTCGTGAAGTGCCGGCAGGCACAACGCCTCTTGAAATTGCCAACGCTATTTCGCCTCGCCTTGCCGCGGCCTCCGTGGTTGCCCGCCTCACCCCGTTGAACGGGCCCGTAAGCCAGATTGGCGCCAACGAGGGTGAGCCGGCCACAGAGGCGAGTGCATCGGAGGCGACCATGTACGCCACAGAAGACTCTGCGGCTCCGCGGCTGGTTGACCTTTCGACACCGCTCACAGCAGACACGCGCCTGGAGCTGGTCACCGAAAAAGACCCGGATGCGCTCAAAGTGGTGCGCCACTCCGCCGCACATGTGTTGGCCACGGCCGTGCTGGAGCTTTTCCCCGAGACCAAGCTTGGCCATGGGCCAGCAACCGACTCCGGGTTTTTCTATGACTTCTATCGCGAGAAACCCTTCACACCGGACGACTTGGCGCTGATTGAAGCCAAAATGGCTGAAGTGGTGGCTCGCAACGAGCCGTTCATCCACGAATTTGCTCCAAGGGACAAGAGCCTGAAAAGTTTTGAGCGCGACGGCGACTTCATGAAGACGCACTTCGTGACGAAGTTCACCGCGCCCGGCTCTGACGTGAGCTTCTATCGCAATGGCAACTTTGTTGACTTCTGCCGCGGACCCCATGTGCCCTCTACAGGCCGTGTGAAGGCCGTCAAGGTGACGACGCTGGCCGGCGCCTACTGGCTCGGCGACGAAAAGAATCCCCAGTTGCAGCGTATCTACGGCACCGCCTTCTTCTCGAAGAAGGACCTCGACGAGCATTTTGCGCGCCTTGAAGAAGCGGCCAAGCGCGACCATCGGGTACTGGGCAAGCAACTGGACCTTTTCAGCATTCAGGAACTGGCCGGCGCGGGGCTCATCTTCTGGCATCCCAAAGGCGCCATGACCCGCAAGATCATGGAGGACTGGATGCGCGAGGAATGCCTGCGCCGCGGCTACCAGCTCGTCTACACGCCGCACGTGGCCCGCGTTAATCTCTGGCAGACCTCGGGGCACGAGGGCTTCTACTCGCAGAACATGTTCACACCGATGGAGCTGGACGATGCGAACTATCGCATGAAGCCGATGAACTGTCCGTTCCACATCCTCATCTACAAGAACTCGCCCAAGAGCTATCGCGATCTGCCGGTGCGTTATGCCGAGCTGGGCAATGTGTACCGCTATGAGCGCTCAGGCACCATGCACGGACTGCTGCGCGTGCGCGGTTTTACGCAGGACGATGCGCACATCTTTTGTACGCCGGAGCAAATTGAGGACGAGGTCGTCGGATGTATCGATTTTGCCGAAGCGGTGCTCAAAACCTTTGGGTTTACCGAGTTCAAAGTCGAGCTTTCCACGTGGGATCCGAAGGATCGCGCACATTATGCCGGGTCCGACGACAACTGGAACCTTGCCGTGAGCTCACTCAAGAACGCTCTCGAACGGAAGGGCATCGCTTATAAGATCATTCCCGGCGAAGCTGCCTTCTACGGCCCCAAGATCGATATCAAGCTCGTGGACGTGCTGGGCCGCCTGTGGCAGCTTTCCACAGTGCAATTCGACTTCAATCTGCCCGCGCGCTTCGAACTCGAATACGTGGGCGAAGACGGCGCGCGACATCAGCCAGTAATGGTCCACCGTGCCCTGTTCGGGTCCGTCGAGAGATTTTTCGGCGTTCTCATCGAGCACTACGCCGGCGCCTTCCCGCTGTGGCTCGCGCCTGTGCAGGTGGGTCTGGTTCCCATCAGCGAGCGCCACAAACCCTACGCCGAGAAGGTGGAAAAGCTGTTGAAGGAAGCCGGCCTGCGTGTCGAGACCGACGACCGCAACGAGAAGATGAACGCCAAAATCCGTGATTTCGCCAACCAGAAAACGCCTTACATCCTCGTCTTCGGCGACAAGGAAGAAACAGCCGGAGCAGTAAGCGTCCGCACTCGCGGCAAGGGCGACCAGGGATCCACGCCGCTGGATGAGTTTATTGCGAAGGCGAAAACTTTGGTGCAAAGCCAGTCGACGGAGCTTTAAGTTGAAAGCGCAGGAGGTTCCCGCCCGGCCCTGCCAGAGTGAAAAGACTTCTTCGAATTATTGAACGTATTCGATCAAACTGCTGCAGCGCTCACGCGTTAATGGCCATGCCCTGCACAGCGCCATAGGCGTCAAGCATGGACTCGGCGAGCGTGGGATGGGCGTGGATGGTGAACATCATCTCGTCGACAGTGCCTTCCAACTCCATCACGGCAACCGCTTCGGCAATCAGCTCCGTTGCCTGCGGTCCGATGATGTGCACACCGAGGATCTCGCCATATTTTGCGTCGGAAACGATTTTCACAAAGCCGTCGTGACTGCCGACAATGGTTGCTTTTGAGTTGCCGGCAAACGGAAACTTGCCCACCTTCACTTCGTGGCCTTTTTCCTTTGCCTGCGCTTCGGTGAGACCCACCGACCCGATCTGCGGCTCGGAGTAGGTGCAGCCCGGAATGCGCAACCGGTTCAGCGGCCGGAATTTGGCGCCCGCAATCTTTGCCACGGCAACCATCCCCGCCATCGAGCCAACGTGCGCCAGCTGCGGCAGGCCCGCCACAATATCACCGATGGCATAGACGCCCGGCTCGCCAGTCTCCTGCGCGTCGCCAACCTTGATCAGCCCCCGCTCCAGCTCGACCTTCGTCTTCTCCAGGCCGATATTTTCCGTACTTCCTGCGCGTCCCACGGCCACCAGCACCTTCTCGGCTTCCTTAACCTGGGTCTTGCCGTTCTGGTCGGTGTATGTCACCTTTACGCCGGATGCGGTCTTCTCTACCTTTTCAACCTTCGCGCCGGTATTCACTTCGATGCCGCGCTTCTTGAACAGCCGTGTCAGCTCCTTTGAAATCTCCTCATCTTCCACCGGAACCACGCGTGGCAAAAACTCGAGGATGGTAACCTCCGTGCCGAAGCTCGAGAAGATGGAGCTGAACTCCACGCCCACCGCGCCCGCACCGATAACCACCAGCGATTTTGGCACCCGTTCGAGAGAGAGAATCTCGATATTCGTCAGCACGGTCGAGTTGGCTTCAAGACCCGGCAGCATCTTTGCGACAGAGCCGGTGGCAAGGATCACATTCTTCGCTCTCACCTGGCTCACCTCGTCGCCTGCCGTGGCCACATCGACCGTGTGCACGCCCTGCTGCGCAGGCCCGGTCAGGCGTCCATAGCCTGCAATCACGGCGATCTTGTGCTTCTTCATCAGGAATTCCAGGCCCTTGACGTGCCTGGTAATAATTGCGTCTTTGCGTTTGAGCACCGCGGTCCAATCGAGCGTGGGCGTCCCGATGCCGGCAATTCCAAACTCGGCCGCGTGCTTCAGGTGGTCCCACAGTTCGGCATTGAAAAGCAGCGCCTTGGTCGGTATGCAGCCCACGTGCAGGCAGGTGCCGCCCAGCCTGGGAGCGTTGTCAATCAACGCCACTTTCAGCCCATACTCCGCACCGCGAATGGCCGCTGTGTATCCGGCTGGACCTCCGCCAATAATCGCTACGTCGAAGATTGTCTCTGCCACGGGGAACTCCATTCCGAGACGCTTCTGCGTCACCCTGAGCGTCGCGTTCCAAGCTCCAGTCTAATGGATCGAGCTTATGGCGCCTTGCGGGCGCGTCAGCCTTTCCAGGCGTCTTAGCCTTTCTTTGACCGATGGGAAATCACGAAGCGAAATAGGACGGAATCTCGGCCTGGCGATCTCTAAAACCGCATGAACTGCTCGATCTTATCCACGGCAATCCGGTATGTTTCCTGCTCGTCGCCGAAGCCTGCAATCCAGTGGACGTCCGGCTCGCGACGAAACCAGGTCAATTGTCGCTTGGCATAGTTGCGGTGGCCCTGTTGCGCGGCCTTGACCGCCTCGTCAACGCTCAATGTCCCTGCCAAGACGGCCGCCGACTGCCGGTAGCCCAGCGAGTCCAGCGCCTTCACCGGCCCGTAGCGCTCGAGCAGTCCACGTGTCTCCTCAAGGAGTCCCGCGGCAAACATGGCCTCGGCCCTGCGGTTCAGCCGCTCATACAATTTCTGGCGCGGCGGGTTCAAGCCAATCCACAACAGCCTGAAACCGGTGAGCGGGTTTCGGGCAATGACCTCCGACATCGGCTTCCGCACCGCCAGGCAGACTTCGATGGCGCGAATCAGCTTGGGCGTATCGTTGGCGTGAATGCGCACCGCCGAATCCGGGTCAAGCCGCTTGAGCAACCTGTGCAACCAGCCGTCGCCATGACGCTGACGGCTGCTCTGCAGTCGCGCGCGCAGTTCTTCCTGCCGCAGTGGCCCGGCAAAGAGCCCTTCGGTGAGCGCGCGCAGGTAAAGCCCCGTTCCACCGGTAACGATGGGCAATCGCCGCCGCCCGGCGATCTGACGCAATGCCGCACGGGCCAGCCTGCTGTACTCGCCAGCCGTAAAGGTGTGGTCCGGTTCGGCGAGGTCGATGAGATGATGCGGCAGCCGAGCCTGCTCGTCGGCCGTTGGCTTGGCTGTGCCCAGATCCATGCCACAATAAACGGCCACCGAGTCGCAACTGACGATCTCTCCGCCAAATCGCTCGCCCAACACCAGCGATAGTGCCGTTTTTCCGCTGCCGGTCGGGCCGAGGAGGATGACCGCCAGGCATTCTTCCGCATCGAAGGTGCCTTTCGCTGTGCGCGAAGGGCTCATGGACGCCACCATCCGGCAGGGAAGATCCATTCCGGATTGGTGTGCAGCAGGGTCCAGAGCAGAATGGCCGCGGCCACGAGCACCAGGCCGAACACCTGATTACGCCTGTAGACCCGCCGCTGCTCAGTCCGCCGCGCCTCTTCGGCCACCTGCTGTTTGTACGGCTTAATACGGGTCTCAACCATGGCAGAGGCTCTTTACCTTCGCTGTGCGCCGCCAGGAGCCGGCTCACCACGCCTCAGTATAGGGGAAGCGTGGACAAGAACAGGATCTCTGCTCATTTCCACCTCCGGTTGTTTGACTTCACCCACCCGCATTGCCGACGATTACCTTTTGGGTATAGGTAAAGCCCGTTTGGAAGGTGCGCTCTCAATGAAAGTCCTGATCTTTGGTTCCGGAGGCCGCGAACATGCGCTGGCCTGGGCGGTAATGCGGAGTGAGAAGGTAACAGAGTTGGTTTGCGCGCCCGGCAACGGCGGCATTGCCCAAATCGCGCGCTGCGTTCCAGTCAACCTCAAGGACCTGGACGCTATGATCGGGCTGGCTGAGGCTGAGCAACCCGGCCTGACGATCGTAGGGCCTGAACTGCCGCTTTCACTCGGCATAGTCGACGCTCTTCAGGAGCGCGGCCTGCGGGTTTTTGGACCCACCCGCGCCGCTGCCATGCTTGAAAGCAGCAAGGGCTTTGCCAAGCAGTTTCTGCAGCGCCATAACATTCCTACCGGGAACTTCGCCGTCTGCTCCAGCCCCGCTGAAGTGGAAAAGGCCATCGACTTTTTTCACGCGCCGATTGTGGTCAAGGCTGACGGGCTGGCCGCAGGGAAGGGCGTCATCATCTGCAGCTCACGGCCTACGGCGATTGAGGCTGCCCAGGGGCTGTTTTCGGGCGAGCTTCTGGGCGAGGCGGCGCAGCAGGTCGTGCTTGAGGAGTTCCTCGAAGGCGACGAAATCAGCTTTCTCTGCCTCAGTGACGGCAAGCATGTAGTGCCGCTGGTCCCTGCCCAGGACCACAAGCGCATTGGCGAAGGAGACACCGGGCCCAACACGGGCGGCATGGGCGTCTACTCAACCGATCGGCTGCTGGATCCAGGCATGACGGAGTGGATCATGCACCACATCGCTGAGCCCACCATTCGCGGAATGGCCGAGGAGGGAACGCCCTTCGCCGGCGTGCTCTACTGCGGGCTGATGATGACCGCGCGGGGTCCGCAGGTGCTGGAGTTCAATGCCCGCTTTGGCGATCCTGAGACGCAGGCTCTGCTTGTTAGGCTCGATAGTGACCTGATGGACGCACTTGATGCCTCAGTCGACGGCCGTCTCGACCAGATCGTGTTGCGTTGGAGCCCGGGCGCCTCAGCCTGCGTAGTGGCCAGCTCGGCAGGGTATCCGGGCACCTACAAGACTGGCCTCCCTATCCTCGGCCTTGGAGCCGCTGCACAGGTTCCCGGCGCCCAGGTTTTCCATGCGGGTACGATGCTGGTGGGAGGAAAGCTGCACACGGCTGGGGGCCGCGTTTTGGGAGTTACGGCTGCCGGCGACACGCTGAACGAGGCGCTTGCCCGCGCCTACCAGGCCATGGCTGAGATTCATTTTGAGGGAATGTATTACCGGCGCGACATTGGCCATCGCGCCCTGAGGAAAAACCAATGAGCGCTGGAATCACGCTGCGTGAGCTGCTGGCCTGGAACGATGAGGCCTCAAACTACTGGAAAACCCACCTTGACGCCAACCCGCAGGTACTTGACCTTCCCTGCAGCATTGGCAGCGCAACCAACGTGCAGGGGTTCATCCGCCACATCTGGACTGCGGAATTGCGCTGGGCGCAGCGTTTGGCCGGGACGCCCGTTATCACCAAAGAGCAAATTCCCCAGGGACCGCTTGATGCGCTGTTTGATCTGCATGCCAAGGCTGTAGAGATTTTCATCGGTTTGCTGGTCGAGTCCGACGAAACCTGGGATAAGCCCTACGTTCTGGAATTCGATTGGGTGCCACCTGAGATCCGAACCGTCTCCCGCCGCAAGATTGCGGCTCATATGCTCTTGCACAGCCAGCGCCACTGGGCACAACTTGCAACGCAGATCCGCACTGCAGGGTTTCCGTCAGGATTCAAGGGTGACCTGATCTTCAGCAAGGCTCTCCGATAAGCACTTCCCCGTCGTGCTGCCGGCTCTATTGGGCAGCTTGAGGCGCCTCAACCAGCCTGCCATGCTTCTGGAAACAAGTACGGCAAAGCACAGGTCTGCCCTGGGTAGGCTTGAAGGGAACCGTGGTCTCGGCACCGCACTCCGAACAGGTTGTGCGCGTCTCCGGACGAACCTTCTGATTCCCGCGAACGCGCTTTGCCTTGCATTGCTTGCAGCGCTTGGGATCGTTCTTGAATTGCTTGTCGTTGAAGAAGACCTGCTCGCCCGCTGTAAAGACAAAATCTGAGCCGCAGTCAATGCACGTGAGCACTCGATCTGTGAATTCCATGTCCGGCTTCCCTGAAGCAGGGACTTACGCCGAAATCGGCCATGGTCTTTGCGACTTGCCGGTCCCGGTTCCCTGTTTCCGTTCCTGAAACATAACAAGGGCCCGGGCCGCATTAAAGGAGAGCGGCATCCAACTTGTCTGGCCGACGTTCCGGCAGACCTGAATAACATCCCCCCGCCCAAATCGAGCGGAGTAACTGCAGTTTATAAAAAATCGCGGCTCGCGATCCCGATCTCACCTGGGCTGTCCGGAAACTCCCGCCAGAATTCAGCGGGAGCCGCCGGGACTGTGTGTGCCGCGATTGGTTGATTCCTCAATCCTGCTCTTTACGAGCCTTCTTGCGATTCCGCTTGCGCGCCAAGGCAGCCTTGACGCGACGCTTCTCACCGGGCTTCAGGTAGTAGGAGTGACGCTTGACTTCCTTGATAATGTCTTCCTGCTGAACCTTGCGCTTGAACCGGCGAAGCGCGTTTTCGAGCGGTTCACCTTCCTGAACGCGAACTTCTGCCAAAAAATCCCACCTCCAAACCCGCCAAGTGGCTCTTCTAGGATACTCGAAATACGAGATTTAGGATAGGGCGCACCTGCCGCCTGAGGATTGTCGGCCGATTCCTTTGCGTTTCTTCGACAATCTTGCTCCATTTTTTTGACACGTTCGTTATCCCAGGCGAGCCGGCGGCATTTCGGCCGATCCATCTACCGCTCTTTTACACTGGGAATTGGGAAATTTCCACACCCCCAACGCGAGGTTGCACAACCATGATTCGCAGCTACCAGGGGCACCGGCCCCAGATTGCCGCTCATTGCTATATTGACCTGTCCGCACAGCTCATCGGCGACGTGATGATCGGCGAACGCTCTTCAGTGTGGATGAACGCCGTTCTGCGCGGCGATGTGAACTCCATCCGCGTTGGATCCTGCTCCAACGTCCAGGACTGCGCCGTGCTCCATGGCCAGCGCAACCTTTACCAGGTCAACGTAGGCGATTGGGTCACCATCGGCCATAACGCCACTGTCCACGGATGCACTGTTGAAGACATGGTGGTCATTGGCATGGGAGCCACAATCCTCAACAACTCCCGCATCGGCGAAGGCTCCATTATTGCCGCAGGTTCCGTGGTTCCCGAGCAAACGGTTGTGCCGCCCCGTACGCTATGGGCCGGCGTTCCCGCCAAACTCCGCCGCGAGATTACCGACAAGGATCGCGACCTCATCCGCGAGTATGCCCAGAACTATCTAGACTACGTTGAGATTTACTTGAAAAAGCCCCAGAGCTGAATCCGGGCGCGGATTTGAGCCCCGCCGGGCTCCGCACCTGCAATAGAATCATTTGCAACAGGTATCCAAATCCGAGTTTCGGAGTCTTCCATTTTCAACACTGCGACGTTCCAGCGACAGAGAGCAGCGCGCTTCAAGCAGGCAAGCGCGCTTGCCTCGCTCACTCTTGTCCTTATGCTCGCGGTTTGCGCTCCTGCGGGCGGGCAAACAGCCGCTCAGCCGGCTCAGGGAAAGAGCAACGGCCCGCTGCCCGAGGCGCCGCAGCCGCAACCGGTACAGACCACCCGAAGGGACAGCTCCGAAGCCGTCACGGTGCGCAGCACGCCGATGCACCTGCTGCGGGATCAGGGAACTATCTGGTCCAGTCCGGTTCACCTCAATGGCGGCGATCTGAAAGTGCTTGTCCCACTCACCCTGGCCACGGGCGCAGCCATCGCAACCGACTACCGCGCCATGACTCAGGTGGTCCCGATCAATCCAACCTTGAATCAGCACAGCATTGACGCCTCGAACGCACTGATCGGCGGCTTTATCGCCGCTCCCGTCGCGTTCTACGGCCTCGGGCGCTTCAAGCAGAACGCGCATCAAAGCGAGACCGGCATTCTGAGCGGCGAGGCCATGGTTGATGGCGTGGTGGTGGAAGAGGGTATGAGGCTCATCTTTCGGCGGGAGCGGCCCGACGTGGACGGCAACAAAGGACACTTCTTCCAGTCGGACGCCGGAACCGATGGCTCCTTTCCCTCTTTGCACTCGGTCGTGGCATGGTCGGGAGCTGCAGTTCTTGCGGGGGAATATCCCTCCTGGTGGTCAAAGCTGTTTTTCTATTCCGCGGCGACGGGCGTGAGTATCACGCGCGTCCTCGGCCGGCAGCACTTTCCTTCGGACGTGGTCGTGGGCAGTGCCGTGGGATGGCTGGTGGGCCGGTACGTCTTTCGCGCCCGCCACAAATACGTACCCAAGTTAGATGACGAGTATTGACCATCACATCTACGCTGCAGGCTTCTGCCCCCTGCCGTTACACCGGCAACGGGTTCCTGTTCGCGAAGAACTTCCTTTGATGCCAATAGGGATAGGCGGCGGGCTGTTCGCTTGCCTTGTCCAGTGCCGCGACCTGGTCCAAGGTCAGGTTCCAACCGGCAGCTCCCAGGTTCTGCCGTAGTTGCGGCTCGTTCCGTGCGCCCACAATCACCGATGATATCGTCGGCCTCTGCAGCAGCCAGTTCAAAGCCACCTGCGGAACGGTCTTGCCAGTCTCTGCCGCGATCGTGTCCAGCGCGTCGACAACGGTATACAGATACTCATCCGGCATCTGCGGCCCCTGCGCATAGGTTTCGTGCAGCCGGCTGGATGCCGGCAGCGGCCGACCGCGGCGAATCTTGCCCGTAAGCCTGCCCCAGCCGAGCGGACTCCAGACAAGGGCACCCACCTTCTGGTCGAGCCCCAGCGGCATCAGCTCCCACTCGTACTCGCGGCCGATCAGCGAGTAATAGACCTGGTGCGCGACAAAGCGCGTCCAGCCAAAACGCTCCGCCACCGCCAGCGACTTCATCAGGTGCCATCCGGAAAAGTTGGAGCAGGCAATGTAGCGCACCTTGCCCTCGCGCACAAAATTGTTCAGTGTCTCCTGCACTTCTTCAATCGGCGTGAGCGCGTCAAACCCGTGCAGGTGGTAGATATCGATGTAGTCGGTGCCCAGCCGCTGCAGGCTGTCTTCGAGTGCGCGCCGCAGGTGATAGCGCGACGAGCCCTCATCATTCGGCCCAGTCCCTGTTGGGAATCCGGACTTGGTTGAGATCAGCGCCTTGTCCCGTCTGCCTTCGAGCGCCTTCCCCAGCACCTCTTCTGACCGGCCCTCCGCGTAACCGTTCGCCGTGTCGAACAGGTTCACGCCTGCCTCAAAGCAGATGTCGATCAGCCGTCGCGCCTCTTCCAATTCGGTTGTACCCATTGCCTTGAAGAACCCAGTAGTGCCGCCGAAGGTGACTGTCCCATAAGCAAGCGCAGAAACTTTGAGGCCGGAGCCTCCCAGCTGACGGTATTCCATGGAAGATAGGATAAGGCAAAAGGCGCGAGGATGCGGATTCCCTGGTCCTCAACACACCTTCGCAAAGGCAAGATCATTCGCCGGGGCAAACGCGGCCCCCAGAAGGCGCCCACCAAGAAGCTGGTTTCGCTGCGCCTGTCTCCTGAAGTGATCGACCACTTCAAGGCAAGCGGCCCCGGCTGGCAGACCCGCATCGATACCACGCTGCTCCAGACGATCAAGAAGAGAGCCTGAATTGGCAGTCGGGAGCTGACGATTAAAGCCAACGTGCTCGATGGCTGTCACTCTCGTAATGAGATTGCGTGTTTGAGGGGTCCGATGGGACCGTCGCACGCGCCGGCTAGCCTCGATTTCCGCCGTACGAAATTCGACGCCTGCGGCCCATTTAAACTGGATAGGCTATGACCACCCTGAAAGCCGTGCGCGGAACGCGAGACATTTTGCCGCCGGAAACCGCCCTCTGGAACCGCATCGAAGCGATCGCCCGAGGGGTCTTTGCCCGCTATAACTTCGGCGAGATTCGGACGCCCGTTTTTGAAGACACGGCGCTCTTCGCCCGAGGTGTAGGCGAAGAAACCGACATTGTTTCCAAGGAAATGTACACCTGGGAAGATCGCGCGCGGGCGCAGTCGGAAAAGACCCAGTCGCTCACCCTCCGCCCTGAAAACACTGCGGGCGTGGTGCGCGCCTATATCGAGCACCAGTTGGGCGAAACCGGCCAGTTACAGAAGCTCTATTACATCGGCCCGCAGTTCCGCCGCGAACGGCCGCAAAAGGGACGCTACCGCCAGTTTTCGCAGATCGGCGCAGAGGTAATCGGACCGCCCTCGTCGGGTAGCGAGAGCCCCGTGCGCGACGCCGAAGTGCTGGAGATGCTTGCCACTCTGCTCGACGAGCTGGGCATTGCCGGCTGGACGCTTGAATTGAACTCCGTCGGCTCCGCCGCCGACCGGGCAAGATACAACGACACGCTGCGCGCGGCATTGGTCCCCGTGGTCGGGCAGATGTGCGCCGACTGCCAGCGCCGCGCCGTCACCAATCCGCTGCGTGTGCTGGACTGCAAGGTCCCCGCCGATCAGCCCATCATTGCCACGCTACCCGTGATCGCCGATTCACTCGACGAGGGCTCAAAGACGCATTTTGACGCGGTGTTGGCTGCACTTGACACAGCCGGCGTGCCCTACACCCGCAATCACCGCCTGGTGCGCGGTCTTGACTACTACACCCGCACCACCTTCGAGTTCACCCACGGCGGACTGGGAGCGCAAAACGCCTTGCTGGGCGGCGGCCGCTACGACGGGCTGAGCGAGGCCATCGGAGGGCCCAAAGCGCCCGGCATTGGCTTTGCCATGGGCGAAGACCGGCTGGTTTTGACGCTTCTTGCGCAAGAGCTCAACCAAAAGGCTACCCCTCCGCAGGGGGCGGACGCGTTTATTGCGCCGCTCGGTGAAGGCCTTAGCTCTGCAGGGCTTGCCCTGGCCCGCGAACTCCGTCACACCGGCCTTTCCATCGAGCTAGGCGACGGCAGCTTCCGCCTTAAGAAATCCTTTGAGGTCGCAAATAAGACCGCCCGGCACATTGTCATCCTCGGCGAAGATGAACTTCAATCCGGTATCCTTACAGTGAAGACCTTCGCCACTGGTATACAGACCAAGGTTCCTCGCGCGGAGCTGGCTGTCTTCCTCTCAGAACCAGCAGGCGAGTAAAGGACACAGGAAGTGCTCGATTTTCTAGGTAGTCTCGAACGGACGCATCTTTGCGGCGACTTGCGCGCCGCCCACGCCGGCCAACATGTGGTGCTGATGGGCTGGGTGAACCGCCGCCGCGACCACGGTAATCTCATCTTTCTCGATCTTCGCGACCGCTCCGGCATTGCCCAGATCGTCCTGGACAAGGAGCTCACCCCCGACGGGCATCTTAAGGGCGAACAGGTGCGCCCAGAGTACGTGGTTGCCGCCGTGGGCAAGGTGCGCCTGCGGGACAAGGATGCGATCAACCCCAAAATGCCGACCGGCGAGATTGAAATCGAGGCTACCCGGCTTCTGGTGCTCAACGACGCGCACCTGGCTCCGTTTTCGCCCGCAGAGGAGGCCATCCAGAACGAGGAGGTCCGCCTCAAATACCGCTACATAGATCTGCGCCGCCCCGAGATGCAGCGCAACTTCCGCCTTCGCCACGACATTACGCTCGCCGTCCGCGAAAGCCTCAGCAACCAGGGGTTTCTCGAGATCGAAACCCCGATTCTTACCAAGTCAACGCCCGAAGGCGCGCGCGATTTTCTGGTGCCCAGCCGCGTGCATCCGGGCGAGTTCTACGCGCTGCCGCAATCGCCGCAGATCTTCAAACAAATTCTCATGATCTCCGGCTGCGACCGGTATTTCCAAATCGCTCGCTGCTTCCGCGACGAAGACCTGCGCGCCGATCGCCAGCTTGAGTTCACTCAGGTGGATCTTGAAATGAGTTTTCCCCGCCGCGAGGATGTGTTTGCCGTGGTGGAACAATTTCTTGCGGCTGGATTCAAGGCTGCGGGCGTTACCCTGCCCACGCCGTTCCCGCGCATCACCTACGACGAAGCCATGCGGCAGTACGGCACCGACAAGCCAGACCTCCGCCTGCCTGGACTCACCGATGTGCGTCCTGCGTTTACGGATGAAAACCTGGCCGCGCTGCAGATCGATCCTGCGCTGCCCGTCGTGGCGCTGCGCATTCCCAATGTGGGCGAGCTGAGCCGTAAAGAGCGCGAAGACAATTGGCCGCTCTTCGACCAGAAAAAGGGCGCCAAGTTTATTGACGACTTCAAGCGGCTCGCCAAGGGATTCACTGAAGCTGCCGTGAAGGTGCGGGAGCTCACTGGCGCAGCCGAGGGCGACTTCGTGATCATTGTGGCCGGCGACCCGGCTCACCACGTCAAGGCCAGCGACACCAAATTCGAAGGCCGTCTGAGCGAGCGCGAGATCAACGTCTACTCGGCAGCGGGCAGCTTTCGTACCGAGCTGGCGAAGAAGTACGCTGAAAGGCACGGCGGGTTTCGCGTCACCGAGCAAACGGTGGTAGACGCGCACGAACACAATGCCGCCAACCCTCTTGAAGGCGGCCCGGCGTTTCATCCCATGTGGATTGTCGACTTCCCGATGTTTGAGTACGATCTCGCATCGGGCAAATGGATGCCCGCCCACCATCCTTTCACGTCGCCCTATGAAGCGGACATGGCGAACCTGGTGAGCGACCCTGCCAGCGTCCGTGCCAACTGCTACGACCTTGCCATGAACGGTCTCGAGCTCGGCTCCGGCTCCATCCGTATTCATCGCAAGGATGTGCAGCAGCAGATTTTTCAATCCCTGGGAATCTCGGACGAAGAGGCTCGCGCGCGCTTCGGCTTCTTTCTGGATGCGCTGGAATACGGTACCCCACCCCACGGCGGCATAGCCCTGGGCCTCGACCGCATCGTGATGCTGCTGGCCGGCGCGCCGAGCCTGCGCGAGGTGATCGCATTCCCGAAGACCGCAAAGGCGATCGACCTGATGGCCGAAGCGCCGACCACAGTCAGCGATCACCAGTTGAAGGAGTTGCACATAAGGGTGGCGATGAAAAGCTAGAGCGGTTTCAGAATCAATGTAGCCGTCTTGAGTTTCGTCGAGGGAGGCTTTTTCTTGAGGAAAAAGCCACTTAGCCGCCATTTCTCACACGGGTCGATTCTGTTGCGAGCGGCGGGTCTTGGCTGGGGCGGAGCGCCATTTACGGGTTGAGATCGGCTTCGCTTCGGGTCCGTCAAGAGCGTG
>Ga0181520_10000157_pt1 | contig 140177 bp, 121 predicted proteins | sample PEATcosm2014_Bin_29_FD_132451 | JGI IMG/M metagenome (GOLD analysis project Ga0181520, IMG submission 132451) | Peatland microbial communities from MTU Mesocosm Facility, Houghton, MI, USA - PEATcosm2014_Bin02_30_metaG | ecosystem: Environmental > Terrestrial > Soil > Wetlands > Peat | place... | reverse complement strand
GTGCCCGCGCCCGACGTGAACACCAACGAGCAGACCATGGCTTGGATCATGGACACCTACTCCATGCACATGGGGCACACGGTCACCAGCGTGGTCACCGGCAAGCCGCTCAACATCGGCGGATCCCGAGGCCGCATTGAAGCCACAGGCCGCGGCGTGCTGGTGGTGTGCGGCGAGAGCCTGCGCTATCTGAACATGCCCATCGACGGCTGCCGGGTCGTCATTCAAGGCTTTGGAAACGTGGGTTCCAATGCCGCCCGCCTGATGATGGAGCAGGGCTACAAGATCGTGGGCATCGCCGAGCAGGACGGCGGCCTTTTCAATGCCAACGGAATCGACATCCACCAGTTGATCGACTACAAGTACCGCAACGGCACGACGCTCGGATTCCGCGGCGCCGAAGCTACGCCCAGCGACGAACTGCTGGTTTCGGAGTGCGAAATCCTCATTCCCGCGGCTACTGAGAACGTGATTACCAGCCGCAACGCCGACCAGATCAAGGCGCGCATCGTTGTCGAGGGCGCCAACGGGCCCACTACTGCCGTAGCCGATGAAATCCTGGCCGAGAAGCGCATCTTCATCGTGCCCGACATCCTGGCCAATGCGGGGGGCGTGACGGCCAGCTACTTTGAGTGGGTGCAGGACCGCCAGGGCTACTTCTGGAAAGAGGCCATCGTCAACGAGCAACTGGAGACCATCCTGCGCGACAGCTTCGACGACGTGGTCCGCTATTCCGAGGCGCACAACGTCAACAACCGCATCGCCGCCTACATGCTGGCGATCGACCGCGTGGCTTTCACCATTCGGCAGCGCGGCATCTACGCATAACTCGCCGATAAGAGCAGCGCAACAACAACCAGAGCGGGATGGGCTTCGAGCCTGTCCCGCTTTTTGTTTGCATCAACACACAACTATATTTGCGCGATGCTGTTTGCGATAAAAGAGCTATAAGTCCGCCTGAAAGGGAATCATGAAGATCGCTCTCATTGCATTGCTTTTTGCGGCATCCGCATTTGCTCAAAACGCGCCCGTGTCTCCGGCCGCGTCCTGTGGGCCCGGCAATGTCAATTTCAAGGTAAAGCTGGATTCGACCATTCACACGCCTGTTGAGCCCCAGCCGGGCAAGGCGCTGGTTTACTTCATCCACGATGCCGGCACTTCGGCGATCGTTGCCTATCCAACGACGAAACTCGCAATGGATGGCGCATGGGTGGGCGCCAATCACAGTAACTCCTATTTCTTTGTCTCCGTCGAGCCGGGCGAACATCATGTCTGCGCCAGCTTGCAGTCTTCGTTTGTGGAAGACCGCGCGGAGTTCGCGCATTTTCAGGCGGAAGCAGGGAAGGTGTATTACTACCGCACACGACTCGTCATGTCGCGACAAGTGGAGTTACTGGAACTCGATCCCATCGACAGCGACCAAGGCAAGTATCTCATCGGTATTTATCCCTTGAGCATCTCAATTCCCAAGAAGTAGCGCGGCGATGGCGCGGACTTTGCGCACAAGCGCGGCTCCCACGGGGCTGCGTTCGCGGGCAGAATCGTCAGCCGCGGCGGAATCGGCATGAGGCTGACCGCGCATCGTGTGCTGGCGGGGCGCCCCAAATAGGGTGCAGCGCACGGGCTTGTTCCAAGGTGCAATAATGAAGCCAGCCGGTGACCGCAAATCCGGCATTGCCCACGACCATGAACCTGCCCAATTCCATCACGATGAGCCGGATCGTTATGATCCCGCTGCTGCTGTGGATTCTGTCGCCTCACTTTCCCTTGCAAGGGCCCCACGGCGAGCAGGAGATCCTGGCATCGGTTCTGTTCGTGCTGGCCTCCATCACCGACGGCCTGGATGGCTACCTGGCCCGCAAGCGTGCGCAAATCACCACCGTGGGCATGTTGCTGGACCCCATTGCCGACAAGATCATGGTCACCAGCGCCCTGGTCGCCCTGGTGGCCTACAATCCCGATGTGGTCAAGGTCTGGATCGTGGTGGTGATCATCGGCCGCGAGTTCCTTATCTCCGGGCTGCGCTCCATCGCCTCGTCTGAAGGCTTCACCATCCAGGCCAGCGACCTGGGCAAGCTCAAGACCGTGATCCAGATCGTTTCGGTTGTTTCTGCCTTCCTGGCGCATCGCTGGTACCAGTGGCAGTTCGGTTGGCTCATCGTTCCCGTCCAGTGGATCGCCGTCGCCGCCATTTATTTCACGGTGCTGGTTTCTTCCATCTCTGCAATCGACTATTTCGTGGCGTTCTGGAAGAGGATCGATCACGCCTCGAAAGACCGTCGCAAGACCTTCGTCCTCACCCGGCGCAAGAGCGCGAACACCCCGGCGGGCACGCAGTAGCTGTGCTCCCGCACATGGGTTGGGCGCACAGCCTAACCCGGTTGAGGCGCAACCGGGTTACCAGAAACCATTGCTTCCCGATTACATCCGTATAACGCAATTGATCTTCGCGGCCAACTCGCTGTGCGACAATCCTCAAAAGATCGATTTCTCTATGCGAGCCACTCGTCTGCTTTTGCTGGGTGTCGGTGTATCGGTTCTGGCTGCTGTTCTGGCTTGGCCGCAAGCGCCATTTTCCGGTATCCCCAAGTCTCCGTCGTCGGTTCCGCTGGTCCTGGCCGGCGGCACAGTCGTGGACGTGACCAACTGGGGCCGGTCGGCAAAAGACCTCGAGGATGCCATCGTCATCGTCCGGGACGGCCGCGTCACCGATGTCGGCTCCCGCATGGCGGTATCCATCCCCAAGGGTGCCCGCGTGATCGACTGCACGGGCAAGTTCCTTATTCCGGGACTGGTGGACGGCTTTGCCGGCATGAACTCGCAGGGCCAGGCCAACGCCAATCTCTACATGGGCGTCACCACCGTGGTTGCCGTCAGCGATGCGCGGCGCGGCAGGATCGATTTTGCCGCTTCGCCCAGCCCCCACCTCTATCTGCTGGACTCGGTCGGTTCCACCGACAACTGGAGCCTGCTGGCCAAGCGCCCCGAGTGGGCTCTCAAACTGAGGGAGGGCGCTCATCGCGCCGAGCTGAGTCCCGATGACACGGCGCGCCAGCTTACTGACACCGCCCGGCTGGGAACGCGGGCCGTCTGGCTGGGCCACAACCTTACCGCCGCCAACACCCAGTGGATCATCGCCCGCGCGCACCAACTGGGCCTGGTCACCTATGGCGAGTTCGTTTCCACCCCTTACAAAGTGGGCATCGAGGCCGGCGTGAACGTGCTCGTGCACATGGGCCGCTACGAACTGGGCGTCATCCCGGATGAGCTTCAACGGCCGCTGGTGGAAGACTCCGAGGGCTCGGCCGCAGCCACCGCCTACGACTACACCGAGCGCCTCCCCCCAACCGATTCACACGTGCGCGCCTACGCCCGCTTTCTGGCTTCCCATCGCTCCGCGCTCATGCCCACGTTCAGCCTCTATTTCCTCCAATTGCCGGGCCATCGCAACCTGTGGAAGGAACCGGCCGCAGCGCTGCTTGACCCTTCTCACATGTACCAGCCTGCCGACCGCGCTTCCGGTGAAATGACCTATCCTCTCTCACCCTGGATGCGCCGCCTGCCCGCGTACACCCAACGCTGGATGGAAGACAGCCAGAAGAAGAAGGCCGACCTGTCGGCCCTGAGGCTGTGGCACATCAACGAGGTCCTCTTTTCCGCCTACCCGCATTACCTGGCCGCTTCCGGCGCGCCGGTCATGGGATCCATGCCCGGCATCTCCATGCATACCGAACTGGAAATGCTGGTCCGTCTGGGGCTGTCTCCGCGCGAGGCCCTGGCCGCCGCCACCAACAACTACAGCCTCCAGTTCGGCTGGAATGAACTCGGCCAGATCGCCCCCGGCCGCCGGGCCGACATTCTCGTCGTCGAAGCCGACCCCACCCAGAACATCTGGAACGTTCGTCGCATCTCCAGCCTCATCATGGATGGCAACGTGCTCAACCGCGAGGGGCTGCTGCGCCTGAGAAGATAGGGCCTGCGCGTTTACGCGCGGCGCGTCGCCTGCCGCGCGGCAACCTCGAGAACCTCCGTCAGCCTCTGCTGCCGGTGCGCAAACAGGCGCTCCAGTTGCCGCCGCACCAAACGGCTGCCGATCCGGCCATGCAACCACTGCGGCAGGGTGAACTCGATTGCGTCGCTCACCATCGTGCCCTCCACTCCATCCCGGATCTCGGCCTGAATTCCATGCCGGTGGCGGAAATGGCGGAATGGCCCCCGCGCCTGCTCGTCCGTGAAGTGACTGTTCCACTCGAACTCCGTGATCCGCGCCAGCCAGCTCGCCCGGCGCGGAAACCAGCGCACGGGATAAAAGCTGACCAGAATCTCCGATCCCACCCCGGCGGCCACACTGCGAAACCGTCTTGACGGATGGGGAGCCGGGGGCCTGGGCGGCGGAGGCTGAATCCGCGCGTCCTCAACCCGCGCCTCCAGTTTGGGCGGCATCAGGTGCGGAAGGTTCGACGGGTTGGCAAAAAACGCAAACACCAGCTCCACCGGAAATGGAACCCACTGGCGCGTCTTGAAGCGCTCGCTCATGGCATTCATGGTAACCCGGCTCCTCACCCCAGCGACGAAGACCTGTCGCCGGGGACCCCGGATCCGCTTCAGCCGGGCGGGAGTTAGGAGAACCGCCGTGCATCGGTTAACGTAAAGGCAGGCAGGTGCATTGCGCGAACTTCCCCAAAGATCATGAACGACTCCCTATCCACGCTTTCCCCGGCGCACCAGCAGCACAATAAGTGGCTCATCCTCATTGCGGCGTTCAAGCTGGGCCAGGCGCTTCTGTTTGTGGCCATCGGGGTGGGGGCGCTGCAACTGCTCCACAAGGATGTCGGCGATCTGCTCGCCCGGCTGGCCGATCATCTGCGCTTCAACCCCGAGTCGAAGTTCATCAATTTCATCCTCGACAAGGCCTCGCTGCTCGACGACCGCATTCTGCGCCGCATCGGCGCAGTGGTTTTCGTCTACGCCGGGCTCGACCTGATCGAGGGCATCGGACTTTATCTTGAAAAAGTATGGGCCGAGTACCTCACCCTGGCGATTACCGCCTCTTTCCTGCCCTTGGAGCTCTTTGAGGTCTTCCGTCGAATTACGCCGGTGCGCGTCGGCCTGCTGGTGGTCAACACCCTGGTCTTGTTCTATTTGTTGAAGCTGGTGGCGGAGCGCGGAAGGCGCGCGCGTCGCTCCACAGTGGAGTAAACTTCAGCGTCGGCAGGCGCATCCCGGGTTGCTGGAACGGGGAGGGGCGGAACGAGATTCGCTTTTTATTCCCTATAAGTCCTGCACCGGTATTCTGCATAGGGGCAAGGCTAGATGCTGAACCATACAAGTAAACACAAGATATTGGGGTAGTCGAGAGTCTTTTATCTATTAGGCCTCGTTCGCACAGGCGTTTTTCGCCCCGCGAACGTTCTTCACAATTTCACTTGGGTGTGTACAACTTTCTGCGCTATGATTGCCACTAAAGTGGAGTGAAAGGGAGTGAAGTGGAAAGGCAGAGTAATTTTCCGCCAATCCAAAGCAAGATTACTCTCTTTTCTCTCCGCTACGACGCTCGCGGTGGAACGAATTGGCTCAGGAGGAATCAGCCTGGGAAACCGGAAGCAGGCGGGAACGGGTAGCAGTTCAGGCGCGGCACTCGATGGGGAGTCGGCCGCGGAAGGCAATGAGGCAAGGTGATGTTTCGCGGAAACCATCCAGCGAAGGTCGATGAGAAGGGGAGGTTGAAGGTGCCCGCTGCGTTCAAGCAGTTGATGGACGCCGCCAACGTCACCCAGTTCTACATCACCAGCGTGGATGGCAAGAGTGCGGAAATCTGGCCTTTGCCGGAGTGGGAAAAGCGCGAAGCGCAACTGGCGGAATCCAGCACCCTGGACGACGCCGTGCAAAAGTACTTGACGCTGACCAGTTACTACGGTCAGCAGGTGGAAATGGATTCGCAGGCCCGGCTGCTGCTGCCGCAGATTTTGCGCAGTACGGCCAGCCTGGACGCGGAAGTGACGGTATTCGGCAAGATGACGTACCTCGAAGTGCATAACCGCGAGATCTTCGAGCGCAGCTTGCCGGCCAATGAGTTGACGGCCGAGGATCGCAAGGCAATGGCCGCGATTCTGAGCCGCAAGAGTTGAACACCAACGCCCCCCAGGGGGAGCGCATGACGAAGCCGACTGAACGCCATGTGCCGGTTCTTTTCAATGAAGTAATGGATCTTCTCCGGGTGCGTCCGGGGACCACGGTGGTGGACTGCACGCTGGGCTTGGCGGGGCACGCTTCAGGAATCGCCCGGCTGCTGGGGCCGCGGGGGCATTTGATCGGATTCGACCGGGACCCCGAAGCGCTTGAGCTGGGCCGGGCAAGGCTGGACGAGGTTTGCCGGGAGTTAGGCAGCGAGGCGCCCAGGGTAACCCTGATCGGCGAGGCGTTCAGTTCGGCGGCCCAGCATTTGGAGCCGGCCTCAGTGGATGGTTTGCTGGCCGATTTCGGAGTGAGCAGCCTGCAGTTTGACGAGGCGCACAGGGGATTTAGTTTTCAGGCAGATGGCCCTTTGGACATGCGCATGGACACGCGCCGGGGGCCGACAGCCGCACAAGTGGTGAACGAGGTGAGCGAGCATGAGCTGGCAAATCTCGTTTACGAGTACGGAGAGGAAAGGAGGTCGCGGAGAATCGCCAGAGCCATTGTTCGTGGGCGGCCGGTTGCAACCACGGGTCAGTTAGCCCGGATTGTCGCCTCAGCCGCCCCGGCAATGAAACAGGAGCACATTCATCCGGCGACCAAGACCTTTCAAGCTCTTCGTATTTATGTCAATCGCGAACTGGACGAGATTCAAACCCTGCTGGAGGCCGCACCCAAGTTGCTCAAGCCCTCCGCACGGCTGACCGTCATCAGTTTTCATTCTCTTGAAGATCGCATTGCCAAGGACAGTCTGCGCGAAGGCGCGCGGCAGGGAATCTGGGAGATTCTCACCAAGAAGCCGGTTACCGCCGGCGAAGAAGAGCTGGACCGCAACCCACGCTCCCGCAGCGCAAAACTCAGGGCGGCGGAGAGGACAGGGGACAGGGAACAGGGATCAGGGATCAGGGGACAGGATCTAGGAACTGCGGAACAGGGCGCACACGCAGAAAAGAAATAGCGTAACCGTGGTTGGCGCCGGTTGATCTACGTGAAGGCCAATGCTTGCGGGTCACGGATGGTTAGCCTATGAAGTTACTGATCCCTGTTCCCTGCCCCCTGACCCCTTAGGAGACGCACCATGGCGGCATGCACAACAACCTATTTCGAAGCGGGGCGCGGCTGGAACGCGCGGGTTGCCGAGCGCAACGCCGAGCTGCTGGCTCAGCAGCCCCTGCGCCGGCGGGGCGTGCGCACGCCGGAGTTCTACTTTCCCAAGCATCTTGACAACACCCGGCTGGTCAAGGCGCCCGATCCGGCGAGGGTGCGCGAGATGCGCCTGTTTTCCGCGGCGATCACCGTCCTGTTTTCGCTGATCATGGTGTATGGCCTGCAGCACTTCAGCGCCATCGAGAGCGGCTACCGGGTGGAATCGGAGAAGCAGGTGCGCGACCAGTTGCGCGAAGAGAATCGTCAATTGCGCTTGTCTGAGGCGCAACTTACCCAGCCGGGCCGCATCGACAGGATGGCTCGCGATCTGGGTCTTGCCGAGCCGCAGCCAGGCCAGGTGGTTCATCCCAACGCTCGTTTTGATGCCTTTGCTCCGGCCATTGCGCAAGTCGCTCCTCCAGCGCCCCCCGTACAATAAGCCGGGGCGAAGTTTTCCTCCCCGGAGCGATTCGCCATGCCGTCCCCCCTTCGACCCAACCGGAACCGCAACCCAGCAGCGCGCGCCATGCCCCTCAAGCTAGCGCGCTTCTGGCTTATCTGCCTTTTTTTCCTGTTCTGGGCCATTCTGATCGCATTTCGCCTGTTCTGGCTCCAGGTGGTGCGCCACGACGAATTCGAGCAGCGCGCCCAGAAACAGCAGCAGCGCACGTTTGAGGTCGCTCCCCGCCGCGGGGTCCTCTATGACCGCAATCTGCGCGAGCTGGCGATGACGGTGCAGGTCGACTCCATCTTCGCTGTGCCGACTGAAATCGACGACAAGAAGGCTGCCGCCCGCGCCCTCGCGGCGCTAGTCCATACCGACCCCGAGGACGGCCAGACCACCGAAGACCAGATTGACGCGCGGCTCGAGGCGGGACATAGCTTTGCCTGGGTGGCTCGCCGCGTCAGCGCGGAAACCGCCGCCCGCGTGAAGGCTCTGCCCCTCAAGGGCATCTATTTCCAGAAAGAGTTCCAGCGCTTTTACCCGGACAACGAGATTGCGGCGCAAGTCCTGGGTTATGTCGGCATCGACGACAACGGCCTGGGCGGCCTGGAGCAGAAATTCGAGCCCCAGTTGCACGGCGTTTCCGGCCGCATGTACACCGCGCTCGATGCCCACCGCCATGTTCTCGGCTCCAGCGAGCGCGAACCCGAGCCGGGCCAGAACCTGGTGCTGACCATCGACGAAAACATCCAGTTCCTGGCCGAGCAGGCGCTGGACCACGCCATGCAGAAGACCCAGGCGGCCAACGGGACCGTGGTCGTCCAGGACGTGCATACCGGGCAGATTCTGGCTTTGGCCATCCGGCCCACCTTCAACCCCAACCAGTTCCGTCACACCACGCCCGAGCTGCTGCGCAACCATGCCGTCAGCGACGTGTACGAGCCAGGCTCGGTCTTCAAGCTGGTGGCCTACTCGGCGGCATTGGAGCAGCATGTGGCTGGGCCCGACGACATCATCGACTGTCAGGGAGGCCAGATCACCTTGGCCGGCCGCGTCATCCACGACGACAAGGGCGAACATTACGGCCGCATTACGGTCCACGAGGCGCTGGAGCACTCGAGTGACGTAGCAGCCGTCAAGCTCGCGCTCAAGGTTGGTCAGGACCGCTTCTACCAGTACATCCGCGACTTCGGCTTTGGTCAGCGTTCGGGCGCCGAGCTGCCCGGCGAAACGCGAGGGCTGCTTCGCCCTGTCGCCCATTGGGGCGCATCGTCGATCGGCTCCATCGCCATGGGCCAGGAAGTAGGCGTCACGCCGCTGCAACTGGTCTCGATGGTTTCGACCATCGCCAACGGCGGCGTCTATCTGCCTCCGCATGTGCTGCTGCCCGGCCAGGTGGGCGCTGGAGCCAACGGACAGCCTGCATCGGGCCAGAAGGCCGCGCCGCTGGTAGCCTCGCCCTTCAAGCCCGGCGGCGAACTGCCCAATCCGCTGCCCCCCGGAGCCCATCGCGTGCTCTCCACGCTCACCGCCGCCCAGATGCGCAAGATGATGGAGGGGGTGGTCCTCTACGGCACCGGCAGGCAGGCGCAGCTTAACGGCTACTCCTCCGGCGGCAAAACGGGCACTGCGCAAAAGATCGATCCCGTCACCCACCTCTACTCGAAGACGATGCATATCGCGTCCTTCGCCGGCATCGCCCCGGTCAACAATCCAGTCATTGCCGTGGCCGTCATCATCGATTCGCCCAAAGGCGCGTCTTACTACGGAGCGTCGGTCTCCGCGCCGGTCTTTGCGGAGGTGGCGCAGCAGGTGCTCGAATATCTGGGCGTGCCGCATGACATCGATGTCCGCTCGCCCCGCACCTCCTCAAAGGCAGAGATGAAAATGGCGGAAGACGATGCGCCCGAGCACACCGGCGACATCGGCGCCCTCTACGCTGCTGCCAACGATCTGCCCAACGACGACCCTTTGCGCGGGTCCTCCGCCCAATCCGCGCCTCCAAACCAGGCCAACGCGGCGGCCCAAGCGCGAACCAACTCTCCGCCTGCGAACGCCGCGAAAACCAAGGGCGGCAAGGCGGACGCGCGGGCAGTCACCGTCTCCGCCGCGGCAGGCAAGCCGCCCAGCCCCGCCAACCAGACCGCGGCCCAACAGCCGCAAACGATGGCAATGGTCACCATTGCGGCCGGGAAAACCCTGCGTGTTCCCTCGCTCATCGGCCTGCCCGTGCGCAAGGTAATCGAGCAGGCCTCCGCCGCCGGCCTGGAAGTGCAAGTGTCTGGAAACGGGACAGTCCGCGAACAGGCCCCCGCCGCCGGCACCATGGTCGCCCCCGGGACGCAGATTGTCGTCCGCTGCGGGCGATAGGGCCTTCGAAGGAGTCGACCTGTCTACATTCCCTCCGGCCAGCGACGGGTTTCTTTCAGCGATTCGCCTGTCTCCAAAAGAGTCTTCAGGCTGGCAAGGATGATCGGCCAGCCGTTCGAAACTGCCTTGATGTACTTTGAGTCGGCCTTCTCCATCACGTGAGTCAACGTCAGCTTGACACAGTCGCCTTTCTGTTCGAGTTGGTAGGTCAGGCGGGAGTAGCCCTCCGCCGTCATCTCGGGAAACATTTCGTTGCGCCACTTCAGCACCAGCTTGCGTGGCGGGTCGATCTCGATCACTTCGCCGCTGTCGGACGCGCTTCCGTCGGGTTTCAGAATCCGCCACGATGCGCCCGGCTTCCACTCGCTCTCCTGCACCGTATCGAACCAGAACTGCCGCGTGAACTCCGGCTCCATCAGCGCCTGCCAAAGCTTCTCCATTGTTGTGCGGATAAACGTCACATACGCAAATTGCGATTCAGCCATCGTTTTCTCCCTCCAGTTTTTGCTTCAGTTCGCTCAGGGTGCGCAAACGGCCCCGCTCGTATTTGCCGATCCAGCGCTCGGCAATCTCGTGGATCGGCATCGGGTTCAGGTAATGCAGCTTCTCGCGGCCCCGCCAGATGGGGACAACCAGCGTGGCCTCTTCCAGCAGCTTCAAATGCTTTGTCACCGCCTGGCGGGTCATCTTCAGATGCGTGCAGAGCTGGCCCAGTGTCTGTCCGTTGTCTGCGCGCAGGCGATCGAGAAGCAGGCGGCGTTCGGGTGCTGCCAGCGCCTTGAACACCTTGTCGACATCAGCACCCATGGACGCCATATTATGCAACCATTTGGTTGCATGTCAAGAGGCAATTGTCTGTCAGATTTCGCGGCACGCCATTCCGGCGCATCTCGGGCCTGCGAGCGCCACTTTTCTGAAGGCGCATTCTGCTCAAGCTTGGCGCAATCGAACGCTGTCGAACCAACTACAATGGATCACGATATGAATTGGAAAGATCTGATTGACGAAGTGACGGCCGTGGGCGTCGGCGGGGACTCCGAGCAGCCCGTGACGGGCGTGGAATACGACTCGCGCAAGGTGCGGCCGGGGTCGGTTTTTGTGGCCATGAAGGGCGGCTCGACGGACGGCAATCGCTACGTCGAGAAGGCCATTGCAGCCGGCGCCCTGGGCATTATCACCGACTCCTCGCAGAAGTTCGACCACTTGCTTGTTTTTGAGGCTGGCCTGCCGGTGCTGGAGGTCGAACACGGGCGCCGCGCCCTTTCGCAAGCTTCAGCCGCGTTTTTCGGACACCCGGAGCGCCAGATGGCGTCTACAGGCATCACCGGGACCAATGGCAAAACAACCACCGCCTATCTCACCGAATCGCTGCTCAATGCGGCCGGCCGCAAGACAGTGCTGGTGGGCACCATCGAGTACCATGTCGCCGGCGAGGTGCGTCCGTCGGTGCACACCACCCCTGAGTCGAGAGACTTGTTCGAGCTGATGGCCGAAGGCGCCGGCCGCGGAGCCACCGAGCTGGTTACCGAGGTCTCAAGCCACGCGCTCGACCAGGGCCGCGCGTACGGGGTGAATTTCGATGTGGCCATCTTCACCAACCTGACCCGCGACCACCTTGACTATCACAAGACGCTGGAGAGTTATTACGCGGCCAAGCGGCTGCTCTTTGACGGAACGGTCTATCCGGCTCCACGTGTGGCCGTGATCAACGCGCACGATCCCTGCGCTGAAGGATTGAGCGCCGCTACCCGCGAGGCGGGAGCAGAAGTGAGGACATACGGTATTGGCCAGGGCGACTGGCGGGCAGCAAGCTACACGCTCACTCCGTCGGGCGCTGTGCTCGATCTTGAAACGCCGGCGGGCGTGGCGAGGGTGAACTCCCGCCTGGCCGGCGAGGTGAATATCCTCAACCTGCTGTCCGCCTTGGCCGCGGCTCACGCGCGCGGCGTGCCGTTTGCGGATTTGGTCGAGTTCGTTCCCCGGCTTCGGCCTGTTCCCGGCCGCTTTCAGTCCGTCGATGCGGGCCAGCCTTTCACGGTGATCGTGGACTACGCGCACACCGACGACGCTCTCAGCAATCTGACGGCTCTCGCCCACCAGATGACGGCAAAATCCGGTGGCCGGGTCCTGACGCTCTTCGGCTGCGGCGGCGACCGCGACCGCACCAAGCGGCCCAGGATGGGCCTGGCCGCGGGCAAGGGAAGCGACGTCGTGGTTGCCACAAGCGACAATCCCCGCTCCGAAGACCCGCTGGCGATTCTGGCCGAGGTCGAGCCGGGGCTGAAGGCTTCTCAAGTTCGCTACACTATTGAGCCGGATCGGGGCGCTGCCATTCGCCTGGCGCTCCACGAGGCCGTACCGGGCGACGTGGTTCTGATCGCCGGCAAGGGGCACGAAAAGGAGCAGGTACTGGCCACAGGCGCCATTCCTTTCGACGATACGGAAGTTGCCCTTTCGGCGCTCGGCGAATTGGGGTACGGTAAAGGGCAATGAAACTCACACTCGCAGAAGTGGCCATCGGCGCTGGCGCGGTTCTGGAAGCGCCGGAAAGCATCAGCCGGGCTGGCGTACGGGTGGTGGGCGGCTACTCCATCGACTCGCGCACGGTTGCTCCCGGCGAGCTGTTTTTCGCTGTTCGCGGCGAGCGGCTCGACGGCCACGATTTTGTGGCCGCGGCGATTGCGCGTGGAGCCGTTGCCGCAGTGGTTTCGCGCGAGCGGGTTGCCAGCCTGCCCGACGTGGCGCTGGCCGTGCCGCTGCTGATTACCGAGGATCCGTTGATCGCCTTGCAGGCGCTGGCCACACACGTGAGGCGCCAATGGGGACGCCGCGTCGTGGCTGTCACTGGATCGGCCGGCAAGACGACCACCAAGGAAGCGATTGCCGCCGCATTGGGGGCAAAATTCAATGTTCTCAAGTCCGAGGCCAATTTCAACAACGGCTTCGGCCTGCCCTTGCAACTGCTGCGCCTCAAAGCCGAGGACGAATTTGCGGTCATCGAGATGGGCATGAATCACCCTGGTGAGATCGCCGCGCTGGCGCGCATCGCCAACCCGGACTGGGGCGTGGTCACCAACGTGGGCACCGCGCACATTGAGAACTTTGCCGATGGCCAGGCCGGCATTGCCCGCGCCAAGCTGGAGCTGGTGGCCGCGCTGCCCTCGACCGGCATCGCCTTTCTCAACTGCGACGACCCCTACGTCTCGCAATTCGGCCGCGACTTTCCTGGTCGCACGGTATATTTCGGCGCCGGTCCCTGCGCCGATCCGCAGCTTCTCGGTGTCGCCGAAGACCTGGCCGGGCTGCATGTTCGCTACCGAGCAGGCGGCCGCAAAGGAGAATTCACGCTCCAGTTGCTGGGCGCGCACAACGCCTCGAACGCGCTGGCCGGCCTGACGGTCGCACTCGAAGCAGGCGTCGACCTCCAGGCCGCCGTTGCGGCGCTCGAAACGCTTGCCGTCGGACCCAACCGCGGCGAAGCGATCGAGATCGCTGGCGCAACCATCCTCAACGACTGCTACAACTCCAACCCCGAGGCGCTGCGCTCGATGATCCGGACCCTCGCCGCACGGCCCGCTCGCCGCCGGATCCTGGTGGCCGGCGAGATGCTCGAAATGGGTGAACACGGCCCCGCGCTTCATGCGGCCTGTGGCAAAGCCGCCGTTGAAGCTGGTCTCGATCTTGTTGTCGGCGTAGGCGGCAATGCTGTGCACCTGGCTGCCGCCGCTTGCACCGGCGGGGTTGCCGCCCTGTTTTTGCCCGATGCCGAGGCAGCCGGCCGCTGGCTTTTGCAGAATATTGAATCCGGCGACGTGGCCCTGATCAAAGGCTCGCGCGGCGTTCACCTCGAGCGGGCGATCGAGACGCTCACCCGTCAATCGGAACCGGCCGCGTCACGATCAGAACCGGGCTGAATCCTCCTGCTTCCACAGCCGTCCAAGCCCCTGGCCCATAGCAGAACCAGAGTTGGAGTATCTCGGAAGCAGTGCACCCAAGTCGATGCGAGCATCAGGGTCGGGGTCCCCAGGGACAGGTCTTCGTCCGTGGGGTGAAGCAAGCAGCGACCTCGCATGGACTGAACAGGACACAGAGACTCTGGTTCTGCTCTAGTAAAATCAACCTGAAACCCGCCTCATTTCGGATTGGGAGGCCCTTTGCTTTACTGGCTGCTTTACGAAAAGCTTTTTCCGTTCTTTCATCCATTTCGCATCTTCCGCTACCTGACCTTCCGCACCGCTTTCGCCTCGGGCACGGCGCTGCTGATCGCCCTGTTTATCGGCCCCTGGGTCATCCAGAAACTGCACGAGTTCCAGATCGGCCAGTACATTCGGGAAGAAGGGCCGAAGTCGCACCAGAAGAAGTCCGGCACGCCGACCATGGGCGGCGTTCTCATCGGGATTGCGATTTTGCTGCCCACCGTGCTCTGGTCAGACCCCGCCAATCCTTTCGTCTGGATCACCGTCTTTTCTACGCTCGCGTTCGGCGCCATCGGCTTTGCCGACGACTACATCAAGGTCGTCCAGCGCCGCAGTCTCGGCCTCACCGCTCGCGCCAAGCTCTTCTGGCAGGGACTTGCAGGGCTGCTCGTGGCGATTGCCCTGGTAGTGATGCAGCAGTTCAAACACTTCTCCACGCAGTTGACCGTGCCGTTCATCAAGAGCTGGCACCCTGACCTGCTGTGGCAATGGTGGCCCAGCACCGTTCCGCATCTCGGTTTGCTGGCGTTCGTGCCTTTCGTTATTTTCATCACCCTGGTCCTGGTCTTCTCGTCGAATGCCGTCAACCTCACCGACGGCCTGGACGGCCTGGCCATCGGCTGCACCATCATCGCCGCCGGCGCACTGGCGGTGCTCACGTACGTCAGCGGCCACGTTGTCTTTGCCGACTATCTCGAACTCCAGCGCATGCCCCTGGTGGGCGAACTCACCGTCTTCTGCGGCTCCATGGTGGGCGCCTCCATCGGATTTCTCTGGTACAACGCTCATCCGGCCGAAATCTTCATGGGCGACGTTGGTTCCCTGGCCCTGGGCGGCGCCATCGGAACGGTCGCCGTCATCATCCGCCAAGAACTGCTGCTGCCCTTCATCGGCGGCATCTTCATCCTCGAAGCGGTTTCGGTGATGCTGCAAGTGGGAAGCTACAAGCTGCGCAACAAGAAGCGTATCTTCAAGATGGCTCCGCTGCATCATCATTTCGAGCAGTTGGGCTGGCATGAGTCCAAGGTCATTGTCCGCTTCTGGATTGGCGCCCTGGTGTTTGCATTGTTTGCACTCACCACTCTGAAACTCCGTTAGACACACCCCGCGCGCCCACCATTCAGGTGCACAATTGAAAGGGCCGCGGAGGTCATAAGCCTGAGGTTAGACCCTATGTTGGAACTCAAAGGCAAGAAAGTTCTGGTCGTCGGACTGGGAAAATCCGGCTTGGCGGCAGCGTTATTTCTGCGCCGCCGCGGCGCTCATGTGACGGTTTCCGATGTGCGCAGCGCCGAGGCGCTGGCCAAGGACATCCCCGCCCTGCTCGAAGAAGGAATCATGGTAGAGGCCGGCGGCCACGGCCTGCTCACCTTCCGCCGCCAGGATCTGATCGTCGTCAGCCCCGGCGTTCCGCTGGACACCCCGGAACTGTCGCAGGTCAAGAGATTCGGGCTGCAGGTCATTGGCGAGCTGGAGCTGGCGGCCCGCTTTCTCAAGGGGAAGACACTGGCCGTCACCGGCTCCAACGGCAAGACCACAACCACCACGCTGCTGGGTGAAATTCTTCAGGAAGCCGGCATTCCCAACCTGGTTGGCGGCAACATCGGCGTCCCGGTCGTTTCCCTTATCGATGCCAGCACCGACGAAACCTGGTCGGTGCTCGAAGTCTCCAGCTTCCAGCTCGAGAGCACGGTCGAATTCCACCCGGCGATTGCCGTGATCCTCAACATCACGCCCGACCATCTGGACCGTCACGGCAGCTTTGAGAATTATGTCCGCGCCAAGGAACGGATCTTTGCCGTACAGGACGAGCACGACTACCTGGTGCTCAACGCCGACAACGAGCCGGCCGCCGAATCCGCTTCCCGCGCCTCAGCCAAGGTCTATTGGTTCTCCGTCGAGCATCCTGTGCCGCAGGGCGCCTGGTTGCAGGAGGGATCCGTGGTTTATCGGCATGGGAAAGACGGGGAAATCGAATCCATCATGCCCCTGAGCGGAATTCCCCTCAAAGGCACGCACAACGTTGAGAACGTGCTGGCCGCCGTGGTTGCGGCCCGCCTGGCAGGCATTCCAGTCGAGACCATTCGCCGCGCCGTCGAGAAATTCAAGGCCGTCGAGCACCGGCTCGAATTCGTGGCCACCGTTGGCGGCATCCAGTTCTACAACGACTCCAAGGCAACCAATGTCGATGCCACGGCCAAAGCGATTGCCGCCTTCTCTACCGGGATTCATCTCATTCTCGGCGGCAAGGACAAGAACTCCGACTACACACAGCTCACCGACCTGATTCGGGAGCGGGTACGCGCCATCTACACCATCGGTTCTGCCGCGGCCAAAATCGAATCGCACCTGCGCGGCGTGGTTTCCATCCGTTCTTGCGGGACGCTGGACAAGGCCGTGGCTGCTGCTGCCGCGGCTGCGCATCCCGGTGAGGTGGTTCTGCTGGCTCCCGCCTGCTCCAGCTTTGACCAGTTTGAAAGCTACGAGCACCGCGGCCGCGTTTTCAAGGAAATTGTGCACGAATTGCGGAGCTGAAAGGCATGGCGAAACGGGTAGGGGTGGATAAATGGATGTTCTTCATCACCATGCTGCTGATCGTGGCCGGCCTGGTGATGGTCTTTTCCGCCTCGGCTGTCGTGGCCCAGGAGCGTTATCACTCCCCCTACACCTTCGTCGGCAAGCAGGCCATCTGGGCTCTGGTTGGCGTGGTGGCGCTGTTGGCGCTCACGCAGATTGACATCAACCGCTACAAGTCGCCGCGCTTCATCTATCCCGCCCTCTGCGTCACCACTTTTCTGCTGGTGCTGGTCTTCTTCTTTCCTGGTTCGCACAATACGCACCGCTGGATTCGTTTTGGCGACTTCTTCACCTTCCAGCCCTCTGAGATCGCCAAGCCGGTGCTGGTCCTCTTCCTGGCCTGGTTTCTCTCCAGCCGCCTCGACCGGATGCGCGACTGGAGACATACCTTGCTGCCCGCGGTCGTCATGCCAGTCGTGTTTGGCCTCCTGGTCGTGGGCCAGCCCGACTTGGGCACGGCGCTGGTACTGGCCGGGGTAACGGCCATGATGCTGCTGCTGGCCGGCATGGAGTGGAAGTATCTGATCGGCGGGTTGTGCGCCACGCTGCCCCTGCTGGCCGCACTGCTCTTGTGGGTTCCCTGGCGGCGCCAGCGCATGCTGGTGTTTCTCAGTCCCGAGTCCGATCCGCAGGGCGCCGGCTTCCACATCAATCAGTCGCTGATCGCCGTCGCCACCGGAGGCCTGACCGGCCGCGGCTACATGGAGGGCGTGCAGAAACTCTTCTTTCTGCCCGAGGCCCATACCGACTTCATCTTCGCCAACATCGCCGAAGAACTGGGCTTTGTGGGCGCCATCGCCATCGTTCTCCTGTTTGTCGTCTTCGGCATCCGGGGCATGCGCGCCGCCTTCCGTTCCCAGGACGGGTTCGCTCGCCTGGTCGCGTTCGGGATCACCGCTACCATCGTCCTTCAGGCCTTCTTCAACATCAGCGTCGTGCTCTCCCTGCTGCCCACCAAGGGCATTCCTCTCCCGCTCATCTCCTCGGGCGGGACCTCGCTGGCCTGCACCCTGGCCAGCATCGGCATCCTGCTCAGCATTACCAGGAAGGTGGATTGAAGGGCTGGGCTCTGCGCCGTTTCAACCCGATTTCTGAATCCGGCCTTGCTAAAATATATACAGGCAGGGATTTCTGCACCATACCGGCCGTTGCCATCGTTCTTGGGTTCTCTCCTCATTTTTCTTTGAAAGGCGTTCACTTGGAGGAATTGCGTGTTCTCATCGCCGGTGGAGGCACTGGCGGCCACATTATTCCTGCGCTCGCTGTAGCCCATGAACTGGTTGAGCGTTATTCCGCCGAGGTCCTGTTCGTGGGGACCGCGCGGGGCATGGAGATTCGCCTGGTGCCCAATGCCGGCTTCAACCTCCGCCTCGTCGATGTGGGTCAGCTCAAGAATGTTTCCCTGCTGACCCGGCTGCGCACGCTCTTTAACCTGCCGCGCAGCATCTCTGCCTGCAGGCGGCTGATCCGCGAGTTCAAACCAAGCGTTGTCTTCGGCGTGGGCGGCTACGCTTCCGGTCCGGCGATGGCGGCGGCGCTGCAACTCAAAATTCCAGCCATGGCTTTCGAACCCAACGCCATACCGGGGCTGGCCAACCGCCTGGTGGGCAAAAGAGTGCAGGCCGCCGCGGTCAATTTTCCTTCGGCCGCCGCCTGGTTCCACAACGCCGAGGTGACCGGCATCCCCGTCCGACCCGAATTCTTTACTCTCAAGCCACCCACCGCCGCAGCGCCCCACCTGCTGATTTTTGGCGGCTCACAGGGTGCGCGCCTTTTCAATAATCGACTGCCGGAGGTGCTTCCCGCCCTGCTCGACGCCATCCCAGGGCTCACGGTTCTTCACCAGAGCGGACTGCGCCATGCCGAGAAGACCCAAGCTGCATACGCGGCCAGCGGCGCCGATCCGCAGCGCTGGCAAGTGCTGCCCTTTCTTGACGACATGCCCGCCCGCTTTGCCCACGCCAACCTGGTGATGGCGCGCAGCGGCGCCTCCACGGTGGCCGAATTGGCTGCCGCGGGCAAGCCGGCGCTGCTGGTCCCCTTTGCCGCCGCCGCTGACAACCACCAAAGCCGTAATGCCGAGGAAATGGTGAACGTCGGCGCTGCCGCCATGCTGCATGAGTGGGATCTGGACGTGCAGGGCAGACTTCTCGATGCCCTCGTCGGTTTGCTGACCGCTCCGGAAAGGCTCGCCACCATGTCCGCGGCGGCGCGTTCCCAAGCACATTCGGGCGCAGCCGAGCGCATTGCCAGCCGTCTGGCAACCCTGGCGCAGGTGCAAACTCCAACGCGGTAAGGCGCGGGAACGGTGCCGTTCCGGGGCAAATGAAATTCGGCGGCATCCGGGCATGCTGCCCCCGGGTGCTCAACCGAACGTTCCGGCTCCCGCTTCATCGACGCAACGAAAAAGGCCCGCCTGCCGAAGCAGACGGGCCTTTCGCGAGAAGCCGCGGAGGATTACCGGTGTCCGCCACCGCCATGGCCACCGCCGCCACCCATGTGACCGCCGCCGCCACCACCTACGTGACCGCCGCCCCCGCTGTATCCGCGAGCCGCGCCACCACCGTAAGCACGCGCTCCGCCACCACCATAAGCTCGCGCTCCGCCGGCTACACCACCGCGATATCCGCCGCCATACGCTCCACGGCCGGCATAAGCGCCGCGACCGCCGTAGCCGTAGCCGACGCGACCGCCGTAGCCATATCGACCGCCGTATCCGCGACCACCCCAGCCGTAACGGCCGCCCCAGCCCCAGTGATACCACGGCCCGACGCCGATGAACGCGCCGCCATAAAACCAATCAGGCCCGTAGTAGCCGTAAGGGGCGCAGGCATAGGGGTAATAAGAATAGTAGCCCCAGTCGCATACCGGGGGGCCGTAATCCATGGGAGCGGGAACGACCGCCGGGCCGACGCCAACTCCCACCGCGACTTGTGCGTTTGCCGTTGCCGCGAACGGCACAGCCAGCAGCATTGCCAACAGAACCAGGCGAACTCTGCGCATGACATCCTCCTCGTGCTGCCCTGTCCCGTTTGCACTGGATAAGGGAACCGGAGGCAACCTCCGTCCTCAGCACCTGCCGGCTTCTGGGTTTTTCTTCCCAACCGGCTTCTGTTCTCTCAAACAGCATTTTCGCGCTTAAGTTGCGGTTGCCTGGCAAGAAAGATTCGCTCGCCGCGCTCGAAGAGATCCTAGTTGGCCAGCACCGCCCGGTAGCGCACCTTGTTCTTCTTCACCTTCTCGATGGCTTCGTTGGCCTTGGCCATGGCGAAGGACTCCGTAGTGGCCTTGATCCCGTGCCGAGCGGCCACGTCCAGCATTTCCTTGATCTGGTTGGGGCTGCCCGTCGGGCTGCCGGTAATTGACCGGACCCCGGTAATCAGAGGAAACACGTGCACGGTCACCGGCGACGGCGGAACTCCAACAAAACATAGAGTTCCGGTGGGCCGGAGCGCTTGAACAAACGCTCCCCAATCCTGATCGGCATTGACGGTGCTCAAGATGAGATCCTGCGTGCCGGCCGCTTCCTTCAGAGCCTTGGACTCGCGGCTGTTCACAAAGTGATGCGCTCCCAGTGCGCGCGCCTCTTCTTCCTTCGCGGCGGAGGTCGAGAACGCCGTGACTTCAGCGCCGAAAGCATGCGCAAACTGGATAGCGAGGTGTCCCAGCCCGCCGATGCCCACGATTCCCACCCGCGACGACGGATTGACGCCGTGCATCCGCATCGGGTTATAGACCGTGATGCCGGCGCAAAGCAGCGGAGCCGTTTGCTCGCTCCCCATCGCTTCGGGGATCGGAATCACGAAACGCGCATTGGCTCGCACACGGTCCGCATAGCCGCCGTGCCGGTGAACGCAAGTTCCCTCGGCCGCCGCGCAGAGATTCTCCATGCCGCGGACGCACCACTCGCACACCCCGCAGGAGTTCGATTGCCAGCCCAGGCCCACACGCTGGCCCAACGCCAGGGTCTGTACTTCGGCGCCCGCCGCAGAAATCGTGCCCACAATCTCGTGGCCGGGGATGAAGGGATACTGGCTCATCCCCCAGTCATTCGCGATCAGGTGAAGATCGCTGTGACAGACCCCGCAATGGGTAATCTCGATCTCCACCTCATGCGGCCCCACCTCTCCTGGGTCGTACTTGAAAGGCAACAACTCGGCTCCAGCCGCATGTGCTGCAAGTCCTTGAATCTGGCTCATGATCTATCTCGAATCCTCGCTGGGAGAGGCAAAAGGCCGGCAAAGGCCTGAAGGCGCCGGCCCGAAAATTGATAAAAGGAAACTCCCCCACCGCTAGTTTAAACCGCCGCCCGGTTCTACGCGCAGGGTGAGCACCTCAAAACCGTTGAGCACCCCGCCAGCAGGCGCCTCGCCCGCCACCTCCGCGGACTCTCCGTTCAGGCTTGCATCCTGTGCGGCTCGCAGCGGCTCCAGGGCGTTGGCCACTGAAAGCGGGAGGCTTGCGAGGGTCTGGCCCGCCATTCCGGCTTGGGTTTCCGGCACCAGCAGGCTGAGGTAGATGCGGTCTGCCCGGTGCTGACGCTGCGCCTGGGCCAAAGCCGCATTCATATCCGGGGCGCGGCTCTGCATGCGCGGCTGGTCCATTGTCCGGTCCAGCGTTGCGGCATCCGAGACCAGCAGTCTCAGGTTCCCGGCTCCCAGCCGGGGTGGCAGCTTTACCGCAATCCGCACATTCCTGGCCGCCTGCCGCCATGGCCGCAGCGTTGCCTCCACCACCACCGTGTCGCCCGCATGAACAAGGTCGCTTGAAACCAGCCGCGCCGCCTCCAGTTCCACCTCGACGCGCCGCGGAATGGCCTCCACGTCCAGGTCCACCGCGCGCACCGCCCCCTGCCGGGTTCCATTGGAGTAGAGCCGCGTAAACCGGTCCCCGGCCAGCATTGCCGTCTCCAACGGCGCACCCATTTGCTCCCCGGCCGGCGCCCACAGGTCCAGCAGGGAGGGAGGGTAGCCGTCCAGGTCGATGCGGCCCGTCAGGTGGTAGCTGGTTTCCGCCGTGTTGTCGTTTGACTCCAGCAGCGCGTTGTAGAGGGCCACCAGCACCGCTTGCGGGGTAAGCGAAGGCAGGTCCAGAACCTCCAGATTCAGCTTCCGTTCCTGCGTCTCCCCGTGCACCCGGATGTGTACCGGGATCATCCGCGCCCTGGCTCCCAGAACCCCGCGAATGCCCGAGTCCCGGTCTTCGTTGAACGCACCGATCGTTGCCCCGGTGTTCACAATCTTGAAGGCGTTCAGCGGCGAGGCCAGCGTGACCAAAACCTCGGTCGCAGTCATCGGCAGCGAAACCGGCCCCGCTTCCAGGACCGGGTGCCCGCAGGCCAGCAGCTGTTTGGGGTCAATGTAGGTCACTGTGCAGGTGGCCGCAATCTCCAGGTCGCCGCGCACCAGTTGCATGCTCACGGCAGACCCCGGCACCATCCCCGCCAGCGCCTTGGCCGAGGGCTCTGTGTCGATCTCTGATGACGCGCCCATTCCCCCGGCTGCAACCGTTTCCAGGCTGGTTCCGGCCATTTTTTGCTGCCACAGCCGAATTGCCTCGGGGCGAAAGCCGCTCATCACCAGCGGCGTCTCCATGGCCCGCATCGTCTCCTGGCCAGACGCTTGCGGCAGCGCGGCGCGGTTTTCTGATCCCTGTTCCCTGATCCCTTGTCCCTGTTCCATCGGCAGATTCCGCACTTCGAGCATCTGCTCGATGGGCGTAATGCCGGCAATGGGGTCCTTGCTGAACTGCCCGATGCGGTAGGAGAGCGAGCCCAGCAGGCGGTTGCCGATGTAGACCGGGCTGCCGCTCATGCCGGCCACTACGCCCGTGTACTCGGGCTTGGCGCCGTGCAACTGGGCCAGGATCATGTCGTGGCCGGGCCCCCGCGCACCGCGCAGGACTCCCAGAATCTCCACTTCCATCGGCTCGGGCACGCTTCCGGTGAAGACCGTCCAGGCGGTGCCCATCAGCCCGCGGTGTACCTGGCTCAGGGGAAAGAAGCCGCCGCCCGCGGGCGGACCGCCAGTCAGAACCGCTTGTGCCGGCAGACGGCAGGGGCAAAGCAGCACGGCCCATGCCGCGACAAGCGTCCATGCCGGCGCAGCCAGCAGAATCCGGGTTTCCTTCAGGCGAGTTTTCACGTCTATAAGAGTACAACCGGTCGCGTGGCGCTGGCTTCCTGCTTTTTGCTGCCAGTCGCTAGCTTCTAGCCGCTAGCTGTTAGCTTTTGACGGCATTCTGGCCGGAGTGGATTGCAAGCCAGCCTTCGGGGCCCGTCTCACGTTGGTTGTGAATGAAGGAAGCTGGAGGCTAGAAGCCAGCCGCTGGAAGCTGTCTTTCATCTCGGGTAATCTCGTATGCTGTTGAGCACAGAGGTCGTCATGTTCACAACGCGCCTGCACGTCTCCGTTCCTCGTCGTCTTTCGCTCGCATTTCTGCTTGTGGCCCTGCTGGCTCTTGTGTTCGCTCCGTTGAGCCGGGCCCAGGCTCCGACTCCGGCTCCGACCCCTGCCCAGCAGCCCGACCAGACCGCGCCCGATTCCGGTGGTCCCGGCGGCGATACCGGGGTCATTGCGCTGCCCAAAAAGAAGGAAAGCACAGAAGACGTGCCTCCGCCCGCGCCGGCCGCGCCCAAGATCAAGAATCCCGAAGGGATGCCCAACTATTCCCTGCGCATCGAAGTTCCCGAGGTAACCGTCGATGTGGGCGTGCTCCTGGAAAAAACCCACCAGTTTGTCCCCGGACTCAAGCCCGGCAACTTCCGCGTGTATGAGGACGGAGTGGAGCAGAAGGTCGCCGGCTTCAAGCGCGTCGAGGCTCCCATCACCGCCCTGATGCTGTGTGAGTTTGCGGCCAACGGCTATTGGTGGATCAAGGGCCACGACATGCTGAACGCATCCTATGCCTTCGCGCAGCAGTTGCGCCCTCAGGATTATGTGGCTCTGATGACCTTCGACATGCATACGCAAATTGTTACGGACTTTACGCAGGACAAGCGCCAGCTTTTGGAAGCGCTCAACTCCCTGAGAATTCCCGGCTTCAGCGAAACCAATCTCTTTGACGCCCTCTACGAGGCCGAAGACCGCCTCAGCCGTATCGAAGGCCGCAAGTACATCATCATCATCGCTACCGGTCGAGACACCTTCTCCAAACTCACTCTCGACAAGATCCTGCAGAAGGTGAAGGCCACGCCGGACATCACCATCTTCACCGTTTCCACGGGCGGCGCCATGCGCGCCATGACCGGGGGCCGGGGCGGCATGAACGCGTCGATACGGGACATGGATTATCTCCAAGCCGACAACGAGATGAAGACTTTTGCCAGCCTTACCGGGGGCATGAGCTTCTTTCCGCGCTTCGCCGGAGAGATGCCTGACATCTTCCAGCAGATCAACCAGAACATCCGCTCCAAATACCAATTGGTCTACCATCCCACAAACGCCAAGCAGGACGGCACCTATCGCAAATTACGCGTAGAGCTGGTCGACGAGGAGGGGCAACCGCTGCGCATTCAGGACGAGAAGCACAAGCCGCTGAAATACGACATCATCGCTCGTGAAGGCTACCGCGCCAAGCAACAGGTGGAGTAGGGAACGGGAGCGCCGGGAGCCAGAGCGGACACACAACCGCCGGCGGATGCCTTCAGGCCGCCGCCAGCGGCTGGTGGAATGCGAAAAACAGCGGCTTATTTGAACTGGGTGATGATGTCCCAGATGTAGTACCCAATGACGAACAGGGTTGCAATCGCAACGATCCACATGCAGGTCCGCAGCACGGGCTGCACCTTGTTCACTTTGGCGACGATCGCGGCCTGTTCTGCCTGTTCGCTGCTGAAGGAGTCGTCGAGGAAAATCTGGTCCTCTTCGTCGCGGCTCAACCGAGAGCGATAAAGATAGAGAATGGCCGTGATCAGTACCAGCACTCCCCAAACTATCCACATCACCCAAACAAACGTCATACTCCACCTCCAATGATTGTTCTGCCCCCGAATACCGGCGACTCCGTGAAAGAAATTCGCGGCCCCGTCACGCACAGGAACTGTACGGCTGAACATCATAGCCCGGAATGGGTATCCCTGTGGTGACAAAAATCACAAGGCATGTTTGCCTGGGGAACCCACTTGTGCGTGCGTCCTGAAGGCGGTGTATCCGCGGGGTAGCCGGGCCACCGCCGTTGCGACCTTCGCGGCCTCCGTTGCATCCAAAGAAGTGAAGGCGCGAAGGGGGCTTGAATCCCCGTTCGCGGCGCGGTAGAGTTACAGGTACAGCACGCATTTCGCAGTTTTGGGAGAATCCATGGCCACAGCAACCGTTGCACCCGCACAGGAAACCGAAAAGAAAGCCCCCCTTAACCTGACCCCGCAGGCCATTGCCAAGGTGCGCGAGATCATGGCTACCCAGGACCCCCTGCCTGCCGGGCTGCGTATCGGCGTCGTCGGCGGTGGCTGCTCCGGGTTCCAGTACTCCATGGCCTTCGAGAACCAGAGCGGCATGATGGACAAGGTCTTCAGCTTCGAAGACCTCAAGGTTTTTGTGGACGCCACCTCGCTGATGTACCTCAACGGCTGCACGGTGGACTACGTCGAGACCCTTGAGGCCGCCGGCTTCAAGTTCGACAACCCCAACGTAAAAAGCACTTGCGGTTGTGGTTCCTCTTTCAGCGCGTAATTCCGTTTTTTCAAGCCGATTCGACTTAACAACGGCCCGCACCCTCCATGAGGGTGCGGGCCGTTGCGCTTCTTGCAGCGGCGCCGCGGAGAACCGCCTTACTGTTGAGGGGACGGGGTTGTCGGAGCAGGGGATGGACTCGGGGATCCGAAACTCGGACTGCCGACGGGAGTCGTCGTGCTGCTGGCGGGCTGGCCGATGGCGCCCGTGTTGCCGCCGCTCATCGTCATCTGCTCAGAGAGCGGGTCATACACAAATTCCCACTCGTTATAGTGATTCTTCTTCTTGTAGACCAGGATTGACTGCTTGGGGCTGGTGGGCGAGAAGCCGATGATGCCCGCTCCGCCGAAGGTCTGCCCAGTCGATCCGGTCGTGGAGCCGGCCGTCGAACCGATGGTCGATCCACTTGTCCCCGCGCCGGCATTGGAACTGTTCGGGGCCTGAGTCTGGGCTGCATTGGGATCGACCGTTGGCGTCTGCTGGAACAGTCCGCCTCCGCCAGACAGGCTGCTTGACCCTTGCAGCCCGTTTCCCATCGCGCCGGGCCCGATGCCAGCCATGGTCGAGCCGGCCAGCGCTTGCCCGAAGAAGCCCATCGCCGTCGGGGCCTTGTTCTGGCCAAACAGAATCGGCTTCCACTCCTCTTTGCCGGTCGTCGGGTCTACATATTTCTTGCGCAGGAAGCGAATGTTGTTCGTGGGCTTGACCAGCGCATCGACGTTGGGCGGATAGGCGCCGAACTTCTTGTAGTACATCTTGATGGCGCGGGCGTACTGCTTGCCGCGATGCATGGTTTCAATCTCGCGGTCCCGCTGAATCTCTTTCGAGACCTTGGGCAAGGCCACGGCCAGGGAGATGGTGAACAACGCCACCAGGCAAATGACCCAAACCAGGATGTAGCCCTCTTCGGAAGGGCGAACCGGGCGGCGGATTGAAGAGGTTTTCATCCTTTAGCTCCTAGCTCCTAGCTTTTAGCTTCTAGCTCCTAGGTCTGTGACCGGATGAAGAAGTTTCATTGAGTTCATGCTTTCCCAGGTCTCAAAATCGAGACCTGGGGCACCCATCAGTGGTACAAAATCAAGCGGTCAGAGACCTAGCCCGTAACTGCTGGCTACCAGCATATAGCTGCTAGAGATCTGCCTATAACTGCTAGCTGCTCGCGATGAGTTGTTAGGCCCTGCTTCAAAGACCGGCTTTGTATCAGGGCACGACTTCAGTCGTGCCGAAAATCGCCATAAAACAAGGGGTTTTAACCCCTGCGGGATGCGTACCAAACCTGCGGAGCCATTCTTGAAGAACGCGGCAGATCCTTGCTACCATCGCCTGCTCCCTCAGTTACCGCTGCTCGGACAAGCATCCAAAAGCTAGAAGCTAGAAGCTAGCGGCTAGCTTCTCAGTTTGCCTGCAGCGGCAGCGACTGCGTGTTGTTGTAGCTCAGGTCGGTGATTTGGACACTGCCCGGCATAATGGCGCCCACCTTGTAGCGGTGGTTGACAATCTCCCCGGTCCGGGCCACAAAAATGTCGTCTCCATGAATGAAAAAGGCTTGCAGCGACCTGTCCTTGGTCTGGCTGTACCCGAAGTATTTCAGATCGATGGCCGGCGGCCGGGGCGGTTCGGGTATCGCGGGAGGCAAGTTCACGTGGGGCTGGCCGGGACGCGCGCCGGCGGCTGGAGTCTCGATATGCACTGGAGCCGATTCGGAGGAGAAGATATTCCGGCCGGTGCCAAGGTATTCCACTTGTTCCGTCTGGGCCAGTTCCGCCAGGTGCAGGGCGGGGTCAATGCCTGCGTTCGAGAGCTTCTGCGCATCCGGTCCGGCGGCTGCGGAACCGGTTGCCGACGTCGCACGCTCGCCGGCCGGGGGCTTGAACGACGGAGCAGCAGCGGGACGGGCTGCGGTTGTGGAAGGCGCGGGCGTGGAAGCGCCGCCGAAGGTCTTGTAGATCTGCCATCCTCCGAATCCGAGGATAAACGCAAACAGCACAATGACCAGGTAAACCTGACCCTTCTTTTCCGTTCCGAGAGGCAGTGCCATGGCTATTGACCTACCTTTCCCTGAGCGGTCGAAGAGGGGGAGAGCGCAACAGGCGCGTCGCCCGGCTGCGGAGTGAGTGGCAATCCGCTGGCCTCCGCGTCGGCGGGCCTGAGCCAGGTGGAGACCCGCAGCCGCAGGTTTACCAGGCCGCCCTGCTGACCGGTCAGGGACATGGCGCGGATTACGAAAAAGGTCTGGTCACGCTCCAGTCCGTTGACCAAGCGCATGATCTGCGGGTAGTCGCCGGTGATTCCCGCGTCCAATGAAATCTCGGTGAAATCGGGTCCGGGAGGGCCCTGGGTGTAATTCACCCGGGTGAGCCGCACCGGTCCCTTGAGGGCCAGTTCGCCCACGCGGGTGGCGATGGAGGAGTAGTTGGGCGGGATGCGCTTGGCGTAGAAAGCCTGCATCTGCGCGCGGGAATCGTCGACGCGCTTCTCCAGGCCGCGCAGCGGGGCGGTTTGCATGTCCAGCGCCTTCAACTGAACCTGTTTGCCGGCCAGCGCGTCGGAGGAACTGGTGCTGGTCGCGGCCCAGTCCAGACCGAAACGGATGGAGAGGCCGATGACTGCGATCAGCAGCACGGCAAAGGCAACAAAGTGCCACGTGAGCGGGGAGGCTAGACGCTCGCGCCACGGGGAAGGGGTGCGGCTGCTCATCGCGTGCCTCCTGGGTTGGGCTTGGGCTGGCCGGAGCCGGTATAAGGCGGCCGGACGGGCCTCTGACCGGGGACGGCCGGGGAGAGGAGCGGGTGAGCCGCATGAGGCTGCGGCACGGCTTGGCCGGTGGCCGCAACGGACTCATCCGGGTGCTTCTTTTCCACCCGGCGTTCGATCGGTGCGGCCGAATTGTAGTCGGCCAGCAGGTCGAAGTTGACGCGGTTTGAAGCGCTCACCGGTTCCAGTTTTTCTCCCGGGCCGCCGCTGGACTCGGTGCTTTCGCCGACGATGCGGGGCAGCAGGAAGAGTTTCGAGCGTTCCAGGTTCCGGACCAGGTCGACGGCGCGGTCGCGAGGTCCAACCACGCGCAGGTGCAGGGTGATGGACCCGTCCTTGGTGTTGCGAACCGGTTCGAGGCTGGCCACCTGGATTCCGCCCGGCAGTACCGTTTCAAGGTCCTCCATGGCCAGTGTCCAGGAGAAGGTCTTCTCGCTGAAAAGCTTGTTCAGCGCGCCGGCCTGCTTCAGCAGTTGATCGTTGGCCGGCTGGTGCATCAAGTCCTGGTAGCCCTGCCGTTCCTGGGCGATCTGGGCGATCTGGAGATCGAGCGCGTGTTCGCGGGCGCGGGCTTCTTCGGCCTTCTGGTGGAAAGCGCGCAGGCCCAGGCCGAGGCCAAGGGCCACAACCACCAGCGCGGCCATGGCGATGCGCAGGCGCTTGATGGCCGGCCCGAGGTCGGTGTAGGGGCGGGTAGCGAGATTGATGGCGACACGCATTAGCTTGCTCCCGCCAGCGCGCCGGTCACGCCGGCCACGCTCAGGCTTCCCATTGATGTCGTGGCTCCGGTCTCAGGCCGCGGCACAAGGTCGGCCACAGTCCACTCCGGATCCTTGAGCCAACCGGCAAACTCGCTCGCTCCCCCGTCGCCGGAATAGAGCAGCCGTGTGGGGCGGGCCTGGAGTTTGTCTTCATAATAGGCCGCGGCCACCGCTACGCCGCGCTGCACCTCATCCAGGCGTACGCTGGGGTCCTCGGGCAGGTCGAGCGTGCGATAGAGCAGCAGGTCCTCGCCGTTGGTGATGCAGGTTGTGAGCGCCAGGCCGGTCAAACTGACCACCAGCACGGCCTCAAGGGAATCGATCCCCGCCAGTGCCGCCAGGCTGGACGGCAGCACCGCTCCGGGCTCGTAACCGGCCTGATGGATCACGGCTTCATATTCAGCCAGGATGGGGCCGGGGATGACGGCGGCCAGCACCTTGCATTCTTCCTTGCTTTCGTGCAGCACCTGGTAGCTGAGTCCGGCGTGCTCCACATCGAAGGGAATCATCTTGCGCAGGCGGAAGCGGAGAACGGGAAGGGCCTCAGCGGCGCGGCTGGGCAGGGAATCGAAGTCCAGCACGAAGACGCGGACCGCGGTGTCGGGCAGAACGACCGTGACGGCGTGGGTGCGCGGCGAAACCTGCCCGAGAGCCCTGCGAATGGCGGTGGCCACAGCCTCCGGCGCGCGCAGGTTCTGCTCGCTGATGCCGGGCGCAAGCGCACCGGCCGGCATCGGCTCGAAGGCGTAAACGGGCGGCTTGCCCGGTCCCGGCGAAGCGGCGGCCAGAACGCCTTGCGGGTCAAGCTCTATCGCCGCCGGCGGCCGCCCGCCGGGCTGGGAACCGGCCTTGCTGAAGATCGATCTCACTATCTTGATGCCTCGATGAACGTAACCTTGTTGATCTCTTTGAGTGTGGTCAGGCCGCGGCGGACCCGATCGAGCGCCGACTCGCGCAGAAAGCTCATGCCCTCCTTCTGGGCCAGCTTGCGCACTTCGGAGGTGGGTTTCTTTTCCAGGATCAGCTCGCGAATCGGGTCGGTCAAGTCCAGCAGTTCATGAATCGCCGTTCGGCCGCGATAGCCGGTTCCCCCGCATTCGAGGCAGCCGGCGCCCTCGCGGAACTGAAAGCCGTGCCATTCGGCGGGGTCCAATCCGGCGGCATGCAATGCGTCGTCGTCATAGGTGACGGTGTGCGCGCAATGGTCGCATACTGTGCGCACCAGCCGCTGGGCCAGGATGCAGTTGAGCGCGGAAACAAAGTTGTATACCTCAACGCCCATGTTCACGAAGCGGCCCAGCACGTCGACCACGTTGTTGGCGTGGACCGTGGTGAAGACCAGGTGGCCGGTGAGCGCGGAATTAATGGCGATCTGCGCCGTTTCGTTGTCGCGGATTTCGCCCACCAGGATCTTGTCCGGGTCGTGGCGCAAAATCGAGCGCAGTCCGCGGGCAAACGTGAGGCCCTTCTTTTCGTTGACCGGAATTTGCGTGATGCCGCGAATCTGGTACTCGACCGGGTCCTCGATGGTGATGATCTTGTCTTCGTCGCTCTTGATTTCGTTCAGCGCGGCATAAAGCGTGGTGGTCTTGCCGGAGCCGGTCGGCCCGGTCACCAGCACCATGCCGTAGGGCTCGCGAATGTAGCGGCGGAAGCGCTTCAGGTCCGCGTCGGCGAAACCGACCACGTCGAGAGTGAGGTTGTGGAACTTCTCGCTCATCGACTCCTTGTCGAGCACGCGCAGCACGGCGTTTTCACCATGAATTGTCGGCATGATCGAGACGCGGAAGTCGATCAGGCGGGTCTTGTAGCGAACCCGGAAGCGGCCGTCCTGGGGCACGCGGCGCTCGGCAATGTCCAGCTCGCTCATGATCTTGATGCGGCTCAGAATGGTGGCGTGATGCTCGCGGGCGATGGGAGCCATGGCCATCTGCAAGACGCCGTCAATGCGGTATTTCACCACCACCGAATCGTCATTTGTCTCGATATGAATATCCGAGGCTCTGCGCTCCAGAGCGGTGAAGATGGTCGTGTCCACCAGCCGGATGATGGGGCTGATGTCTTCCTCGCTGGTCAGCTTTTCAATGGAGATGTTCTCGTCCGCGTTGTCGTCGCCGGTGAGCACGTCGAAGGTAAGCCCTTCGCTGGCTTCGTCCAGCACGCGCTGCGACTGCTCGGTCTTCTTCAGCAGATCTGTAATCTGCGAGAGCGTGGCGACGCGCGCGATGATCCGATGGCCGAGCAGCCCGGCGATCTCGTCAAGGATCATGAGCTGCGACGGGTCGCTGACCGCGATCACCAGCGCGTCTTGCTGCTGCTCGATAGGCACGAAGTTGTAGCGGAACATTAGCTCCACCGGAACGGTGCGCAGCAATTCATGCTGGATTTTGAAGTTCTTCAGGTCTACGAAATCGGCGTGGTAGCGCTGCGCCAGCAGTTCAGCCTGGGCGCGCTCGTCCTGGCCGGTGGGAAGTGGAAGCGTAAGCAGTGTCGCGTCAGCCATGATTTACCCCTGCCCCCCCGCCTGCCCAAGCGAGAAGATGGGCAGGTAGAGCGAGATGAGAATGAAGACCACCACCAGGCCCATGACGATCAGGATGGCGGGTTCGATGAGCGCCAGCGAGGCGGTGAGGGCGGTCGATACGTCTTCCTCGAAAAACTCAGCCACGGAGTTGAGCATCTGCGGCAAAGCGCCGGTCTGCTCGCCCACCGAAATCATCTCGGCCGCCAGGTCGGGGAAGACCTTGGTTTGGATCAGCGCCTCGGCCAGCGGCTTGCCTTCGCGGACCGTGGAGATGGAGTTCATGACCGCCTTCGAAACGCGGCGCGAGGAGATGGAACGGGACGCGGTCTCAAGGGACGGCACCAGCGGCAGGCCGCCGGTGAGCAATGTCGAAAGCGTGCGCGAAAACAGGGCCACCTGGTACTTGAGCCAGATTTTGCCGAAGATGGGCAGGCCGATGCGGAATCCGTCGATGAAGTCGCGTCCCCGCTCGGTGATCGAGAAGCGGTAGCCGCCTGTGGCCGCCCCGGCGAGAATCAGGAGAATCCAGAGAACGTTGTGATTGAGGAATTTGCCGAATGCCAGCAGGTCCATGGTCATGGCCGGCAGCTTGTTGCCCATCTGGTCGTAGAGCACGGCAAACTGCGGCACCACAAACACGAACATGAAAAACATCAGTCCGAAAACCAGGGTCAGCAGCACGCTGGGATAGATGAGCGAAGCCACCAGCTTCTTGCGGAAGGTGAGCGAGATGCGCTGAAAGCTGACATAGCGTTCCAGCACCTCCTGCAGGTTGCCCGAACGCTCGCCGGCCAGCAGGGTGGTGGTGTACATGACCGGAAAGCCGCTTTGCGCCTCAAACGCCGCGGACAGCGACTCGCCGGTTTTCACGCGGTTCGCAACATCGTCCAACTGCGAAGAAAAATGGGCGTTCTTCTGGTTCTTGGCCAGCATTTGCAGCGAGCCCAGAATGGGCAGCCCGGCGCGGATCAGCGTCAAAAACTGCTCGTTGAAGATGAGAAAGGGCTCAACCTTCACCTTGCGGCGCTGCAAGCCGGCGAAACCCGAGCGGGCGCGGACGGAAAAGACGTGGTAGCCGGCATGCACAAAACGGACGCGCAGCTCCTCGGCGGTGGCCGCCGTCTGCACCTGCTCCTGCACGTGGCCGCGCTCGTCGGCCAACTTGATTACGAACTCTGCCATAGGTCCGGTCGCCGGTTAAACGCACACTGCGCTGCCGGCTTCTCTCCCGATCGCCATCCTGCTCAAGGGTAACAGTCTCAACAGCACAATAGACGAAGAGCTGCGTCGAAGCGTTCATTGCCGCCGTGGGTTCGCGCCGGGTTGCCGCTCTCCCTGTATTCTGGTTGCGTTTGTTTTTGCTGCCGGACGAGGAAGGAATACGGCTTGAAGCACGCAATGGATTGGGCGATGGGAGGCAGGCAGGCCGGGGCTGGGTTCGGCCTTGGGCTGTTTACGGGGGCCGGTTCGCGGCTTGCGGCGGATTTGAGGAAGCACCGGCGCCTGGCGATTGGCGGCGCGCTTCTGGCTGTGGCAGTTGCGGGAGCTGTGCTGGCGGGGCTGGAAGGCCGCCGGCCGGCCGCGGCCATTGCGCCCTATCCGCGCGAACTGGCCCAGGTGAGCTTTGCCGTGGCCGGTGACGTGATTCCCCACGACCCGGTTCGCGCCGCCGCAGCAGCAGCCGGGGAGGGCGCAGCCGGCTGGGGCGCGCTGCTCTCCGACGTGAGCGACGTCTTCAAAAAGGCCGACTTCGGCTTCGTCAACCTGGAAACGCCCGTCGCCCCAGCGCATTCGCACGGCTCCAAGCCCTTCATGTTCGACGCGCCCGTTGCCCTGCTCGACGCCCTCAAGGCCAACGGCATCAAGATCGTCTCCTTCGCCAACAACCACGTCATGGATCAGGGCTGGGCCGGCTTTGCCGAGACCCGCGAGCACCTGCGCGATGAGGGACTGCTCTTTGCCGGCTCCGGCGACACGGCGCAGCAAACCTGGCAGCCTGTGGTTGTCGAGGCCAACGGCATCAAGGTGGGCTGGCTGGGAATGACCCGCTGGCTCAACGGCAATCGCAACCCCGACAAGCCCGATCAGCCGCAGGTGAACTTCTTCCCCTATCCGGGCGAGTCGGGCGGCGCACCCGGCATGGACGAGGCCGGCGTTCTGGAAGCCATCCGGAAAGCGCGCACTCAGTGCGACCTGCTGGTAGTTTCCATCCACTGGGGCGTCGAATACGCGCCCGCCCCCCGTCCCGAAGACGTGGAGACGGCGCACAAGATGCTGGAGGCTGGAGCGGCGGTCATCGTCGGCCACCACCCCCATGTGCTTCAGCCCGTTGAGACCTACCGCACCGCAGACGGCCGCGACGGGGTCATTTTCTACTCGTTGGGGAATTTTCTGTCGAACCAGTCGCGCAATTACGTCGACGGCCTGATGCCGGACAAGGATGGCGACCCGCGCGACTCGATGGTCGCCCTCTTTTCCGCAGTTCGCAGGGATTACGGCCCCGCCTGGGTGCGTGTCGAACTGGCGCACGTGGGCATTCTTCCCGTGTGGGGCGAGAACAACCGCAACGAACTGGCCAGTGGCAAGGCCAGGACGCCGGTGATTCACCCCGTCCTGATCGACCGCGAAATGCCGCGCCTGCAGGCACGACTCGATGAGTTGAACAAGATTGCGGAGCAGAACAGCAAAGCCGACCCGAACAAGGCGGCTACACCCGCGCCGGGACTCACCGCCGACCAGAAAAAGGAGTTTATCGAGCTGACCACCCAGTTAAAGCTGCTCGACGACCGCCGCAGGCTGCTCCTGGCGCGCACCGGCGACGAGTACGTGATCGATCCGCCGAAGCTTCCGGCAAAACCGTAAAGTATGGACTGATTTGCTTTGAAAAGGCGCGGCGTCAGCCGTGCCACAAGACTTGCTCTGGATTCCCGAGGCCGCCGCGGCTTTGCTCTTCCTGTTTCTGCCGCCGCACCCAAGCCAGATCGGGCCGCGAGGTTCCTGCACCCTGCTGCTCCAGCGCGGCCGATGTGTCGGTATAGCGATAGAATTCCCGCTGGGCCGAGGTGATTTTCAGCCCGATGTCACTTACGGATCTCATGCGCATCCAGCCAACCTTCCCGCTGGATTATGAGGCTAAGGCATCCCGGATTCAATAGCCGCTGGCTACCAGCCAGGCCTCGGTCAGGTCCAGCGAGGGCTTTTTCTCGGCCTGCATCTGGGCGTAGGCCAGCTTCACCAGCACATCAGCCTCCACATTTACCGGAGCTCCGGCGGCCAGCGTGTGTAGGTTCGTTCGCCAATAGGTGAGCGGGAGAATCGCAATGGTGATGGCCTCGCCGTCGAAGTCGGCGATGGTCAGGCTGATGCCTTCTACGGCCACCGATCCCTTGTGCACCATCCACGGCCGCACGTTCTCCGGAACCTTGACTTTGAGAGTCCAGTCGGTGGTTTCCTTGTTGAATGCCGGGTCTGCCGGGGAGATCACAGGGTCCAGAGCGGTCATCGTTCCACACCCGTCCACGTGTCCCTGCACAATGTGCCCGCCCAGCGGACTTCCGGCGGCGGTGGGCAGTTCCAGGTTGACCTTGGCGCCGATGGCGAGCGCGCCCAGTGAGGTGCAGTCCAGCGTCTCCTGCGCCAGGTCGGCGTGAAAAAGGGTGGGGTCCACTTCGAGCGCTGTGAGGCACACGCCGGAAACGCCCAGGGAATCGCCCTCGCGCAACCGCCCAGCCAGGCCCGGAGCCTCGACCGTGATCCGCCTCACTCCGCCCCGGTCCTTCAAGCTGACCAACGTACCTGTTTGTTCAATGATGCCGGTAAACATGGCTCTATTCTAAGGGGTCAGGGAAGCGGGGCAGTTTCCGGCTCGCCCGTGATCCGGGCCTTCTGTGCAAAGGATTCACCCCGATCCGGAAACCCCGAAGGGATTGGGCCTGATGCGCAATCTAACTTTTCTTTGAGGTAACGGCGGAGAACGCCGCTAGCTCTTGGGTTACTCGCTTGCTGCCGCAGTGCGGACACACCACGCCGCCCTTTTCGAGGTCGGTCATGTGGAGAGCCTGGGTAAACTCCTTGTTGCAATCCTGACAGAGAAAAACGTATTGGCACATGGTCATTCTCCCGCCACATGATAGCGCAGCCGAGAGTCTGCGGGAATCCGAATCAGCAAGTGAAATGCTGTCAACCCCAGGAGCCGGTTTGACTGACCCCTAATCCCTCATCCCTGCTTTTCCGGCCACGGATCCTTCAGCAGCGAACACAGCCCCAAATCGTTCCCATACCGCTCGACTTCAACCTCCGCCATGTGGATGGCGTGAGCCATGCCCCGAAAAGCCGGCACCGCGTCCGAGCCCATGATCTGCGGGGAGACGAACAGATGCACGCGGTCCACCAGCCCGCCCGCCAGCAGGGCCGTATTCAGCCGCGTGCCGGTTTCGGTCAGCAGGGTCAAAATGCCTTCTTCCCCGAGCTTGTCCAGCACCTTGCCCAGCGGCACGCGGCCGGCTTCGGCGGGCAGCACTTCCACGCGGACGCCGCGGCTGGTCAGCTCGCGCACGCGGGCTTCGTCCTTTGAAACCGTGAAGATGACCAAGTCGTTTTTGACCGCGGTCACCATCTTCGAATCGAGGGGCATCCTCAGGGCCGAGTCCAGCACCACGCGCAGCAGGGGCCGGCGGCGGCGCAATCCGCTGCGGTCGGTGAGCATGGGGTCGTCGGCCAACACCGTGTCCACGCCGGTGGCCGCGGCGTCGGCCTGCCAGCGCAGGGGCTGCACGGCTGCACGCGCGGCCTCGCTGGTAATCCAATAGGGTTCGCGAACCAGGTGCTGCCCGGCGGGCGGCGCGATGCGGCCGTCGAGCGTCATGGCCACTTTCATCAGCACCAGCGGGCGCCGGTGCTGGCTCCAGTGGGCAAATCCCTCGTTCAGCCGCCGCGCCTCGGCTTCACACACTCCCACAACCGTCTCAAGCCCCGCCGCACGCAGTGCTTCCATTCCGTGACCGGCGACGGCCGGGTTGGGGTCGATGGTGGCAGCCACCACGCGGCGCAGGCCCGAGGCAATCAGAGCTTCAGTGCAGGGGCCAGTGCGTCCGGTGTGGTTGCAGGGCTCCAGGGTCACGTAGGCCGTGCCGCCCCGCAAGCGCTCCCCGGCGTGCTGGGCTGCCACTTTGAGGGCGACGACTTCGGCATGATCGAGCAGGTCATACTCGTGCCAGCCTTCGCCGGAAACCTGGCCCGAGCGGTCCAGAATCACGCAGCCCACAGCCGGATTCGGTGAGGTTACGGCGATGCCGCGGCGGGCCAGTTCCAGCGCCCGCTGCATCCAATACGTGTCTTGATCCAATGCGTTCATTGACTTACCCCAGCAACGAATCCACAAACTCAGCCGGCGAAAACTCCAGCAGGTCGGTCATCTGCTCGCCCACGCCGGCAAAGCGCACCGGCAGGTTGAGTTCCTGCGCGATGGCCACGGCGATGCCGCCTTTGGCCGTCCCATCCAGTTTTGTGAGCACAATGCCTGTGACTCCAGCGGCCTGGGTGAACAGCCGCGCCTGCTGCAATCCGTTCTGGCCGGTGGTCGCGTCCATCACCAGCAGCACCTCGTGGGGTGCTCCGGGAATCAGCTTGGCCGCCGTCCGCCGCATCTTGTCCAGTTCGTCCATCAGGCCGGTCTTGGTGTGCAGCCGCCCGGCGGTGTCCACAATCAGGTGGTCAATCTTGCGCGCCTTGGCAGCCGACGCCGCGTCGTAGAGCACGGCTGCCGGATCGCCGCCCTGGCGGGTCTTGATCATTTCCACGCCCGAGCGGGTAGCCCAGACCTCAAGCTGCTCGATGGCTGCGGCGCGAAACGTGTCTGCCGCACATAAGAGCACGGTGCGATTGCGGGCGCGGTACCAGGCGGCCAGCTTGCCCGCCGAGGTCGTCTTGCCCGTCCCGTTCACGCCTACCAGAAAGGTGACGGCGGGCGGTGCTTCGGGGATGGGAAGCGGGTGCTGCGGAGCTTCGAGAATTCCGCGAATCTGCGCTTTGAGCAGGTCGCGCAGTTCATCGCCGCCCTCGATCGCCTGGCGGCGGGCGCGGTCGCGCAGCGCCTCGATGATGGCGGTCGTGGTTTGCACGCCCAGGTCGCTCGTGATCAGCGCCGTTTCCAGCTCTTCCAGCGTCGATTCGTCCACCGTGCGCGTCAGGGCGACAATGGTCTCGATTTTGGCTGAGAGCGTTTCGCGGGTACGCGAAACGGCCTGCTTCATGCGGCTGAAAAAGCCGGGCTTGGAGGCTTGAGTGGAGTCCTCGCTCTCGCCTGATTGCGCGGCGTCTTGAGGCTCAACTGCAGGAGTTACCGGTATGTCTTTCTTGCCGCCAAAGAACTTCATCATTTGAGAGGTTTCCAGACTTGAGTCTAGAGCATCCCGGCGGGGAGGGACGACTGGGGACATCGGGAACAGGCCGCTCTCAAATTTTGCTTGTCTTTTCTCCCGAAGTTGCGGAAGAATCGCAGGACGGGCCTTGCGCACGTCCGGCGAACTATTGATCCGGCCCTTCACATAAGTGTCATCGCATGCCACCCTTTTCGCGATAAAACCTGCGAAAAGGATGGGGCACGGTGCTCTATTCGAGGGCCGGATCAATAGGCCGGAGCGGCCGAAAAAAGGAGGGTTATGAGCAAGGTACGGGTGCTGGTGGGAACGCACAAAGGTGCGTTCATTCTCACCTCGGATGGCAAGCGGAAACAGTGGGAAGTCAACGGGCCGCTCTTTGCCGGCTGGGAGATGTATCACCTGAAGGGCTCGCCGGTGGATCCCGACCGGCTGTACGCCTCGCAAACCAGCGGCTGGTTCGGCCAAACCATTCAGCGCTCGGACGACGGCGGGGCGACCTGGACGCCGGTGGGCAACAAGTTTACGTATCAAGGCGCCACCGGCACGCACCAGTGGTACGACGGCACACCGCACCCATGGGAGTTCAAGCGGGTGTGGCACCTGGAACCATCGCTCACCGACCCGGACGTGGTTTACGCGGGTGTCGAGGACGCGGCGCTCTTCCGGTCCGCCGATAGCGGCGCAACCTGGGAGGAGCTGGCCAGCCTACGCTGCCATGAAACCGGACCACAATGGCAGCCCGGCGCGGGTGGCATGGGCCTGCACACCATCATCCTCGACCCGTCCAACCCGGAGCGGATGTACATTGCCATCTCCGCCGCGGGTGCCTTCCGCACAGACGATGGCGGCAAAAACTGGAAGCCCATCAATAAAGGTCTGGTGTCGCCCATCATGCCCAACCCAACCGCCGAGGTGGGCCACTGTGTGCACCATGTAGCCATGCACCGCTCGCGGCCCGGCGTGCTCTTCATGCAAAAGCACTGGGACGTGATGCGGAGCGACAACGCGGGCGAAAGCTGGCAGGAGGTCAGCGGCAACCTGCCCACCGACTTCGGCTTCGCCATTGACGTGCACGCGCATGAGCCGGAGACGGTTTACGTCGTTCCCATCAAGAGCGACTCAGAGCATTTTCCGCTGGAAGGCAAGCTGAGGGTCTATCGCAGCCGCACGGGCGGCAACGAATGGGAGCCGCTGACCAAGGGCCTTCCTCAGGAAGATTGCTACGTGAACGTTCTGCGCGACGCCATGTCGGTCGATTCTCTCGACGAGTGCGGTGTTTACTTTGGCACTACCGGCGGCCAGGTCTACGCCTCGTCTGACGCAGGCGACACCTGGGCCCCGATTGTGCGCGACCTGCCGGCGGTTTTCTCCGTCGAGGTGCAAACGCTGACATGAGCGGCCAACCGGGAAGCCCGCGCACCGTCCGCGTCATTCTGCCCTACCACCTGCGCACCCTGGCGCGGGTGGGCGCGGAAGTAACGCTGGAGGTCGCCGACCCGGTGACGGTGCGCACGGTGCTCGATGCGCTGGAAGCCCGCTACCCCATGCTCTGCGGCACCATTCGCGACCATGGCACGCACCAGCGGCGGCCATTTCTGCGCTTCTTCGCCTGCGAACAGGATCTGTCCCATGACTCGCCCGATGCTCCGCTGCCGGAGACAGTTGCGGCGGGAACGGAGCCGCTCATCATCCTTGGGGCGATTGCCGGGGGCGTGGCCTAGCGCCGGACAGATTCGCAATGGCAGAGCCCTCGACGGGGCTGCGTTTCGCGCATGAGGAGAGTTTGTGTGTGGGGAAGGGTGGAATCCCAAGCCTTCGAACGACGGGGCGAGACTTGGGATTCTTGCCGGGAATGGCGGGCGCGCCGCGCAGGCGCGCCTCGTCCGCTCCGGCTCACGAGGGCGGGGTTATGCGGCGGTTTGGTGTTCGCTGGGCTTTTGGGCCTGGACGAGCTCATCGAAGATGGCGCGGTATTGGATCATCGCCGCGCGGAGTTCTTCCGTGGTGGCATCAACCCGGTTGGGCCGCACCGCGACGTCATGCGCCAGGCGGTAGTTTTCCATCACGCGGGGGTAGCTGACCGATACATCGGCGGCGCGCTGCTCGAAGCTGGCCCGGGGATAGCCGCGCGCCTCAAGGAGCGAGTTGACCAGGTCGTCGGCTTCGGTGACGGCGGCCTTGGGGTGATCGAGGAAGCGGGATTGCACCGTCTGCCACTCGGCCACAAAACGCTCCCTCTCGGTGGCGCCGAGCTCACGAATCTCCAGGGCTTCCACGCGGGATTCACGATCGGCCAGTCTTGTTTCAGCCTTGCGCGAGGAGCCGTGCTCGACAACCGCGCGGTCGTACTCTGACCCGAAGCGATTGCGCAGGGCCAGCGTTCTGTTTTTGCGGTGCTCAAGGTAGGCGGCAACGGCGATGACAACGACGAGGATCAGTACAAACGCGGCAACCAGAAGCTGCGTATTCGTGAATTGAAAGGGCATTGGGTTCTCCTGTGCGGGGATATGCGCGATGGCAGTCTGTTGTTGGGGGGCCCGATACACAATCCATCATGAGCGTCCAGGCGCGGGAAGGATGGCTAATATTGCACGGTATGACGGGGAAGTCGGGGGCGCATGAGCAGATGCGGCTTCTCAAAACTGCCCATGATCGAGGGCAGTTGTTTCGCGCTGTTGTAGCAGGCCGGGCTCGGCGGCACGGAACCTCTGCGAACTGGGCGCGCGATAGAAGCCGCAAGGATGGAGCGCCCTCGATCTCGCCAGAGAAAAAAGCTGACGACCCCCGCGGGCGCCCGGATGACTAACCCGGCTGGATGGCCGCTTCTGCCTGGATCCCCGGTCTCTACTGCTCGTCCTTGCCTGGCCGGAGCATCAATTCCTTGATTGCTTCGCGGGGGTCCTTGCCCTCATCCAGAATCAGTTCCATCTGCTCGGCGATGGGCATTTCAATCCCATGCTGGCGGGCCAGGCCGAGGGCCGCCCGGGTGGTCAGAACGCCTTCGGCAACCTTCCCGCCCAATCCGGCGAGGATTTCGGGGAGCTTGCGGCCCCGGCCCAGTTCTTGCCCGACTGTCCGGTTGCGGCTCAGCGACCCTGTGCAGGTTAGCACCAGGTCGCCCACGCCGGACAGACCCGCAAGGGTTTCGCGGCGTCCGCCGCAGGCAACGGCGAGGCGGGTGATTTCGGCAATCCCGCGAGTGATAAGCCCGGCGGCGGAGTTGTAGCCAAGGCCCACTCCGGAGGCGACTCCGGCGGCGATGGCGATCACGTTCTTCAGCGCGCCGCCGAGTTCCACACCAATCACGTCCGTCGAAGTGTAGAGGCGAAGGGACTCTGAAGAGAACTCGGTCTGGATGCGCGCGGCGATGGCGGGGTCGTCAAAGGCTACGGTAACGGCGGTGGGCTGGCCCTGTGCGACTTCCAATGCAAAGCTCGGCCCGGAGAAGGCGCCGATGGGCAGCGAGAGGCTCGTCTGGGCCAGGCAGGAAGCGATGACCTCGGTCATGCGCAGGAAGGTGCCGTTCTCCACGCCCTTGGTGGCGCTGACAACGATCTGGCCGGCGCGGAGATGCGGGCCGAGACGCGCCATGGTGGAGCGCAGAAACTCCGAGGGAACGACGGAGACCACGATTTCCGCGTCGGCCACGGCCGCGTTGTCGCCGGTGACGACGATCTCCGCGGGCAGGGGAAAACCGGGGAGAAAGAGCGTGTTTTCGCCCGCGTCAATAATCTCCTGGGCAAACTCCGGACTGTGCGCCCAGAGAGAGACGGTATGGCCGCCACGGCGGTGGAGCGAAAGTGCAATAGCGGTTCCCCAGGCTCCGGAACCCAATACGATGATGCGGCTCATGCGGTCTTTTTTGCTCCTATGCGGGATTCCGTGCCGGTGAACAGGCGGCGGATGTTCTGGTGGTGCTTGACGATGATGAGCAGGGCGACGGCGGCCTGGACGGCGATGAAGAACGGCGGGCGGTCGCCGCGAACCAGGTACCAGGCAAAGACGGGGAAGCAGGCGGCGCCGAGGATGGAAGCCAGCGAAACGTAGCGGGTGAAGGCGAAGACCAGCGCGAACACTGAGATCGCGGCCAACGCAGCCCAGGGGGCGGCTACCAGGAAAACGCCGAAGCCGGTGGCCACGCCCTTGCCGCCGCGGAAACCGAGCCAGACCGGGAACATATGGCCGATGACGGCAAACAGGGCCGCCAGAGCCTCCATGTCGCGCACCGGAGTGTTGGGCAGAAGGAGGTGGGCGAGCAGGGCGCCGAGCCCAACGGCCGCCGAGCCCTTGATCACGTCAAGCAGGAAAGTGACAGCACCCAGACCCTTGCCGCCGGAGCGGAGAACGTTGGTAGCGCCGATGTTGCCGCTGCCGAACGAGCGGATGTCCTGGTGGCGAAAGAGGCGGATCAGCAGGTACCCGGTGGGGACGGACCCGAGCAGATAAGCGGCGATCACGATGAGAAGGCTTGCAAGGAGCATGACGAGTGAGAGTTTAGCAGGTGGAGGCGGGGAGGGCTTTCAAAGCAGGCCGCTTTATTGATCCGGCCCATAAATACTGTCATGCCTTCCCACCCATTTCGCGATGAAACCTGCGAAATGGATGGGGCACGGTACTTCTATTTTGGGGCCGGATCAATAGGGGAGCGATGGAAGCCCGGCGTGGCCGGGCCGCGGGTCCTATTGCGCTTTGAGGCTGGACAGGGCGCTGCGGGCGGAACGCACTTCGGCGGCCAGCACCTGCAATATTTTGATCCCAATCCGTGGATCGGCCTGCATCAGGCTGGTAAAGTCGTCCCGGGTGATGAAACTGAGCTTGGCGCCGTCGCGGGCGATGGCCGTAAGCGTGTAAGGCTCGTTGCCGATCAGACCGGGCAGGCCCAACAGCGAGTTGGCGTGTGCCTGGACGGACATCACCTGCTCACCCGTGGGCGATGCCATGGTCAGAGTGGTCTCTCCCTGGTCGAGAATGTAAAGCCCCGTGGGCACATCTCCCTGGTGGAAGAGAACGCGGTCTCCGCCACAGGATATTGCCGTGGATCGCTCTTCAAGCGCCCGGATCAACTCCGGGTCGGCAAGGAATGCGGACGGGTCGAGATTCATTTGCGGTCTCCCTAAAAGAAAGCGAAAAAATGATGGATAAAATGAGGTGTTCTAGCGCACGTAAGGCTATGGTTTCATCGAATGAGCGGGTTTCGTGTGACGTGTATCACGCAAAACTGCGTACCCCTGCTCCTCGCAGCTTGATTTTCCCGCAACGAGTCGGCCGCCATCGGGCTTCGCGGCCGGCAAGGAACGGGGTCGCGTGTCCGGCCGCGAAGCGTCGAAACGCCTGCTTTGGGCGCCCGCAGTTCAACCCGATTGCAGACCGTTGGATGCGCCGCGCGGGGTTGGATCGCGCCTGCGGCCGGCCTGAGAGTCACGTGTCATGAGGAGGCCGCAAGATTGGATTCGGAGGACAGGGCCACCGGGCGATTCCGGCTACTGGCTGGCACGATCCCCGGGTACGCCGCTCCCAAAATCGTCTTGGTGTTGCGGATGGATTGGTGTTATCGTCACATTCATCCCGAGTAGACGATGAGCGGGATTTTCCCCTCAACCGATCAGCCTGCAATCAGCCGTCTCAAGTTTCGGCGTTCGCACCGAATGCACTTTTGCATCTTGTTTTGAGGCGTGGCACACGTGTCGGCGTACGGTGCCTTAAATCAATCGAAGCGCGAGGGTATGGCGATGACCCAGTCCAATGAATCCACGCACGAGATTCATGTTTTGACACTGGAAGAAATAGCAAACCTCACCACGGAAGGAGGCAAGCCTGCCGACACCCTCATGAACGTCGTGGCCCTGATTGCCAAGCGGTTCAGGACCGACGTCTGCTCAGCCTACCTGCTGGAGCCGGACCGGTCAAACCTAGTGCTGGCCGCGACCCTTGGTCTTCACCCGCGATGTATCGGCACATTGCGCATGCCGCTCAACGAGGGGCTCACCGGCCTGGTCGCGGAGCAGGTGCTTCCGGTGGCTGTCGATGACGTTCGCAAACATTCCCGGTTCAAATACTTCGCAGATTCGGGGGAAGAGGAATACCACTCCTTTCTGGGCGTTCCGCTGATCGACCGCGGGATTCTGCAGGGTGTCCTCGTGGTTCAAACCAAGGCTCCGCGGATCTTTCGCGACAATGAGATTCGCATGTTGGTCGAGGCGGCCAACCAGGTTGCCCCGGTGGTCAGTGAAGCGCGCACCCTCGATCGTTTTATCGGCCCGGCCCAGGAGCGTTTGTGGGCGCTTGCCCGGAACATCTGGTGGAGCTGGGACCACGATTGCATCAGCCTGTTTCGCGACCTGAATCCAACCCGCTGGCGGCAACTGAATCAGAATCCGATTTCGCTGCTCAGCGAAATCCCGTTGGCTGAGGTCGAGCGTCGCGCCACGGAACTGGTTTTGCATAGCCGTATCAACTACGTCTACCGCCGCCAGCAGGAGTATCTGAATGCCGACCGGACATGGGGCGCGGCTTGTGCCGGGGTGCTGCGGCCGCGACCGGTGGCCTACTTTTCCGCCGAGTTCGGCCTGCACGAATCGCTTCCCATCTATTCGGGCGGCCTCGGTGTGCTGGCCGGAGACCACATCAAAAGCGCCTCTGACCTGGACATTCCTCTGGTCGGGATCGGCTTGTTTTATGGGCAGGGATACTTTCTGCAGCGTCTGGACCAGAGAGGCTGGCAGCGGGAAGAGTACCTCCAAACCGACGTGAACCGGTTGCCCATGCAACCGGCCATCGGCAAAAGCGGGGAACGGGTCGTGGTGGAAATCGAGACGCGCGGCGGTTCGATCCGGGCAAAGGTGTGGCGCATCAAAGTCGGGCGATGCGACCTTTTGCTGCTCGACTCGGACGTAACCGGCAATGCGCCCGAGGATCGGGAGCTGACCTCCCGGCTGTATGGCGGCGATGCGCGCACACGCATTCGCCAGGAGCTGCTTCTCGGTGTCGGCGGCTTCCGTGCGCTCAAGGCCATGGGCATCTCTCCCGGGGTTCTCCATCTCAACGAGGGACACAGCGGATTCGCGGTCTTCGAGGCCATCCGCAATCGCATGGAGGAAGAAGGCATCGACTTCACCACTGCCTCCAGCCAGGTTCCTCGTGAAGTCATCTTCACCACCCACACGCCCGTCCCCGCCGGTCACGACCGATTCGACCCCGAATTGTTTGAGGAACACCTGGGCCCGCTGCGTGACCAGCTGGATATTTCGCAGCAGGCGATGATGGCCTTTGGCCGCGAGCGGCCGTCTGACCTGGGGGAGCATTTCTGCATGACGGTTCTGGGGCTCAAGCTTTCACGCCGAGCCAATGCGGTTTCTTCTCTCCATGGCGAAGTCTCCCGGGCCATGTGGAAGAGCCTGTTTCCGGGCAGGACGGAAGACGCGGTGCCCATCGGCCACATCACCAATGGCGTCCACGTTCCATCCTGGCTGGCGCCGCAGATGTGCCGGCTCTACGATCGCCATCTCGGCGTTGGGTGGCAGAGCAACAGCGGGGCGGCAGCAACCTGGGAGGCGATCGAGAACGTCGACGATGGCGAACTCTGGGAAACGCACCTGAGCCTCAAATCGCAACTCCTGGACTTCGTGCGCCAGCGCGCGTGGGAGCAGGCAAAACGACGTTCCGAGCCGGACGAAACTTTGCAAAGGCTCATCAAGGTGCTTTCGCCGGACGCATTGACCATCGGCTTCGCACGGCGGTTCGCCACCTACAAGCGCGCCAACCTGATCCTGGCCGATATTGAGAGACTGGCGTCCATGGTCAACGACCCCAAGCGCCCGGTGCAGTTCCTGTTTGCCGGCAAGGCTCACCCGCACGACGAACCGGGGAAGAAGGTGTTGCAGCAAATCGCCGAGTTGATGCGCGACCCCAAAGTCGGCGACAAATTCGTCTTCATCGAGGACTACGACATCAACGTCGGTCGCCACCTGGTGCAAGGCGTCGATGTCTGGTTGAATAATCCGCGCCGGCCGCTGGAGGCTTCCGGCACCAGCGGGCAGAAAGTGGTTCTCAACGGAGGCTTGAATCTCTCAGTGCTGGACGGCTGGTGGGCCGAAGCCTATGACGGCCTGAACGGCTTCGCCATCGGCAAAGGCAGGACCCACTCGAGCCTGGATGTACACGACAACCGCGACGGCGAGGACCTTTACCGCGTTCTCCAGGATGAACTGATTCCCCTCTATTATCTGCGTGACCGCGACGGCCTGCCGCGCGGGTGGATCAAACGCATGAAGCGGACCATCCGCACCCTGGGCTGGCGCTTCAATGCCGACCGCATGGTGATGGATTACACGCTGAAGTGCTACATCCCCGCCGCCGGAGGCACGTCGAGCGAAATCCGGCCGCCGTCGTAATTTCCATCAATCAAAGAGGCTGATTCCTGAAACGGCGCATTCGAATGACCGCTCAGCCGTTTTACCTGAGCCTTCGCCGGACCAGGTCGAGCGCTTGCTGTGTGGCGTACTGGCGGACACGCTCGCGGTCGCCGCGGAAGTTCTTTTCGACCACTTCGGTTTTCTGCGGGTCGGAGAGAGCAATGTAAACCAGGCCGACCGGCTTGTCTTCCGTGCCGCCGGTGGGGCCGGCGATCCCGGTGACGCCCAGGCCCATGGTGGCGCCGGTGCGCTGGCGAATGCCCACGGCAAGGGCTTTGGCCACTTCCTCGCTGACGGCGCCGTGCTCTTCGATCAGATTCGGAGAAACGCCGGCGAAGGCGGTCTTCATCTCATTCGAATAGACGACGGCACCCCCGAGAAACGAGCGCGAACTGCCGGGCACGGAGGTGATGCGCTCGGCGATCATGCCGCCGGTGCAGCTTTCGGCCACGGCAATGGTTGCCTGGCGCAGGCCGAGATAGTAGAGGACGATCTGTTCCAGAGAGTCGGACGTCTCGGCGCCGGAAGAGTAGAGCCAGTCTTCGAGAGCCTCTTCCATGCGGCCGGCCAGCTCGTCCACGCGCTGCTGGGCGGCGCCGGCGTCGGCCTTCGAGCAGAGCAGGGTGAGCTGGATGTCGCCGGCGTGGGCCAGGATGGTGGTTTCCACATCGGTGTAAGGCGTGTAAATGGGGGCCAGCAGCTTGTCGGCCTGCGATTCGGGAATCATGGCCGCGCGCAGGGTGCGCTTGGCGATGGAACGCGGGGGCATGATGGCGCGCAGGCGGGGCATGCATTCGGTGTCAAACAGCGGGCGGCACTCGTTGGGCGGCCCGGGGATGAGCAGCACCAGCTTGCGGTAGCCGGAATAGGTGGTGTCGAGCCATTGGCCGGGGGCGCTGCCGTTGGGGTTGGGGATGAGGGTGGCGCCCTCGAGCACGTCGGCCTGCTTGAGGTTGTTCTGGGGCATGGGCATGCGCCAGGCGGCTGCGCGGGCGTGCAGGGCGGCCACTTGGGCGGAGTCGCGGCGCAGGGTGAGCGACAGGGCTTCAGCCACGGCTTCGCGCGTGAGGTCGTCTTCGGTGGGACCGAGGCCGCCCATCAGAATCACGATGTCTGCACGGCCGAGCGCGGTGCGGATGACGTTGATCAGGTCTTTGCGGCGATCGCCGACGATGGTCTTGAAGGCCACGGTGACGCCCAGCTCGTTGAGCTTTTCAGTCAGGTAAAGGGAGTTGGTGTCCTGGCGGAAGGGGGTCAGCATCTCGGAGCCGATAGCGATGATTTCCGATTTCATAAGGGCAGCTTTTCGCTCCTGGCTCCTGGGGTCCTGACCGCGCGATTTGCCTACTTCGAGTCTTTGGTTCCCCGGTTTCAAAATCGAAACCGGGGGCACCCGCAATTGATTCAAGAACAAGCGGCTGGAGACCTTGGAGCTGGCAGCTAAAACAGATTCAGTCCTTCGACGCCCAAGTCCACATCATAAACGGCTTCATTGGTGGCGAGAATGGTGGTGCCGAGCGGGGAGAAGGCCACGCCCACGAGGTTGGATCCGGCCAGCACCAGGCTTGCTTCGCCCTGCGGAGTGACGCGCACCAGCCCACGCCGGCCTCCGAGGCAGGCGGCCAGGTAGACGTCGCCCTCCTTGGAGAGCGCGAGGCCCTGCGGGCGGCCCAGGCCGCGATACCAGGCGCGGGCTTCGCCGCCGGTATCGATGGTCCAGATGGCGTCGTGCGAGGAGAGCGAGGGGGCGGTGACAAAGAGCGTGCCGCTCAAGTCGACGGCCAAGTGGTAGGCCGCGACACTGGGCTCCAGGGTGGCGTAGACGAAGATGCGGCGCTGGGGATCGATCTTGAAGATGGTCCCGCTACGGTCGCCGACAAAGAGATTTCCGTTGGCATCGAAAGCCGCGCCGGTGGCCACGCCCATGCCTTCGGCATAGATGGTGGACTCGCCGGCCGCATCGACGCGATAGACATTGCCTTCGGCGCGAGAGGTCACAAACAGGTCGCCGTCGGGGTTGAAGGCCAGGCCGGTGGCGTTGAGGATGCCGGTGACGAACGGAGTTCCGCGGCCGTCGGGGCTTACGCGGACCACCGATACCGGAGTCTGCTTGCCGCGGGGGCCGGAGATGGTGGCATACACCATGCCCGAGCGGCTGACGGCCGGGTTGGTGACCGGGTGCAATTCCTCAGAAAGTTGCCTGGCGACGCGCAAGGGTGCGGCGTTGCTGGCGCCGGCGAGGTTGCGGACCTCAATTAGGCCGGTGGTGGCATCGTCGGGGACGCGAAGCGCCAAGCGGCCGGGTTGGCTCATCAGCACATGGGCCGGCTGGCCGTCCACGAGCACGGCGGGCGGACCGAAACTGAGCGGGCCCAGGTTGGCGCCGATCAGCTCGACCTCGCCCCCTGGCAGCGCTGCGGCGGGCACAATGTCGTCAATGCGCGGCGCGGGGATGATTTCAGGGGCGGATTGTGTGCTGGTGCGGGGCATGGCTCAACCTAAATCCAACGGTGTAACAAAGATGCTACACCCAAAGCGTAAAGTCCAGCGGCCACATCGTCGAAGACAATGCCCCAGCCCTCGGGCAGGCTTTCAAGCTGGCGGCAGGGGAAGGGCTTGGTGATGTCGAAGAGTCGAAAGAGGATAAGAGCGATCAGGGCGTGACGCCAGTCGGCGCGGCTGCCGATGAGGGCGATCCACTGGCCGGCAACCTCGTCAATGACCACAAAGCCGGGGTCGTGGCGGCCGGATTCCCTGGCGGCGATGGTGGCTGCGGGAATGCCAAAGACAAGCGTCAGGGCGATGCCCGCAAGCAGAATGAGGGCAAGTGTCAGCGGCGCCGGGTGCAGACCCCAGGCTACGGCCGCCCACAGCAACACCGCGGCCACCGAGCCCCAGGTACCGGGTCCTGGCTTGCCTAAGCCAGCACCGAAGAAGGTGGCGACGGTCCAGGCCCAGAAGGTTTTGTGGGCGGCGGGATCGGAGGCAGGAGCGCTAGTCGTCATAGTTGTCTCCATCGCTGCCGCTGCCGAGGCCGCCCAGGTCTTCCAGCACTTCGGGATCGAGAATGGGCGAGCTGATCTTGTAAACGCCCGAGGCCCACTTGCCCAGGTCGATCTTGCGGCAGCGGTCGCTGCAGAAAGGGAAGTCCTCGTCGTTGAAACGAACCAGCATCCCGCAGGTGGGGCAATGGAGAAGCTTTGCGGATTTTTTCTTGGCAGCCATCGTTCTATTCCACTTTACAGCGGCCCGGAGACCACGCGTGCCACGACATCGTACTCGTGGGCCTCGGTGATTTCCGCGTTGTAGAAGCGGCCCGGTTCCAGCGTTTCCAGGTCGCCGAAGTCGTTGATGTAGACTTTGCCGTCGATCTCGGGAGCGTGAAACTGGGTGCGGCCTTCCCACAGGAGCGGCGTCTCGTCGCTTTCGCCCTCGGCCAGAAGAACCAGTTCGCGGCCCACCCACTGCTGCTTGGCGCGCTTGCTGATGGACTGCTGCAGCTTCATCAAGCGTCGCTTGCGGGCTTCGATGGTGCGCTTGGGGACCTTCGCGTCCAGCGAGAATGCGCCCGAGCCCTCTTCGTCGGAGTAGTTGAACACGCCGAGCCAGTCGAATCTCGCTTCCTGGATGAACTCCTCCAAAAGGGCGAAGTCCGAGGAGGATTCGCCGGGGAAACCGACGATAAACGAGGTGCGCAAGGCGATTCCGGGAACGGCCGCGCGCACCTTGTCGAGAGTCTTCAAGAAAATGCCGGCGCCGGCGCCGCGCTTCATGCGCTTCAACAGGTCCGGCGATGCGTGCTGCAACGGTACATCGAGATATTTGCAGATGTTGTCGTGGCGGGCGATGGTTTCCAGTAAGCGGGTCGTAATGCGGTTGGGGTAGGCGTAGAGAAAACGCAGCCAGCGCAGCCCCTCGATTCCGGCCAGCGCGTCGAGAAGCAGCGCGAGGCCGTCCTTCAGGCCCAGATCTTCGCCGTAGCACGTGGTGTCCTGGCCGATGAGGGTGATTTCCTGAACGCCGCGGGCCACCAGTTGCTGCGCCTCGGCAACCACCGATTCGAACCGCCGCGACCGGAACTTGCCCCGCAAATTAGGGATCACGCAGAAGGTGCAGGGGTGGTCGCAGCCCTCGGCGATCTTGATGTAGGCCGAGGATCTCGGAGTAGTCAGGAAGCGGGGGGTGGTTTCGTCGTAGAGATAGGTGGGCAGCAGATGCGTGGCGCCCTGCCAGTCGTCGCGGCGGAATCGGCCCTGCTGCTCCCGCAAGTCGCCTTCGGCCCTGGAGTTGGCCACTTCGGCCTTATGTGTGGCGGCACGGGATTCCTGGCCAGGTCGAACTTCGGCTTGGCCGCTGCCGCTGAGAATATTGAAAAGCGACGGCGCGGCAGTCGGGGTAGCGAGGCCGGCCGCTTCGAGAATCGCTTCAAGCTCGCCGGTGCCGACCACGGCGTCGACCTCGGGAATGCTCTTCTGGATTTCGTCGCGGTAGCGCTCCACCAGGCAGCCGGCCACGATGAGCCTTTTGGCAGAGCCCGAGGTCTTGTGGCGAGCCATCTCCAGAATCGTGTCCACCGACTCCTGCTTGGCCGTGTCGATAAAGCTGCAGGTGTTGACGATGAGGATTTCGGCCTCTTCGGGATGGGCGGTCAGGCGCGCGCCGGCGCGGTCCAGCAGCCCCATCATCACCTCGGAATCAACGAGGTTTTTCGGGCAGCCAAGCGAAATAAATCCCACTAGAGGGGCCGCGGGCGGGGAAAGTTTGCTCACTTTTTCATTGTACCGGGGGATGCGATTGGCGCGCGTACAAACGGGAGCGGACGAATCCGCGGCCAGGCTGGAAATTCGGCTGGCCCCGTAGTGATAAAATCAACCAGTGCCGGGTCCTACGCGACGTAATCCCGCCAATCCCGCCAGGTCCGGAAGGAAGCAACGGTAACGGGCTAGTGCGTGTGCAGTGGGTCACCCGGCGCTTTTTTGCGCCGTGGGCGCTCTTTACCAAGAGCGTGGGCGCTTTTAGCGGGGTCTTGAGAGCGAGACGGACCTCAAAGGCAAGAGCATTTTCAGGGGTTCTGCAGGGTTGACCTCGTGCTTTCCCACCCTTGCGCCAACAAAAAGCGCAAGGATGGGGCACGGAGCGACCTTGCACGACGCTTGAAAAGAGTCGAAAGCCCACTTTGATATTGCTCGGTTTATGTACGGGCTCAAGCCTGTACCCTTCAATTCAGATGTATCGATGAAAAGTGGCGAGCCGGGGCTGCTCCCGCGGTGGCGCCGCAAGGAGAAATGCATTGGCCCTTACCGTTCGCCCCATCGTGGGCTGCCGCGCCAAAGTCACGGCGCTTGGAACCTACGTTCCCCCTCAAATCCTGACCAATCAAGACCTTGAAAAAATGGTGGATACCAGCGACGAGTGGATTACGTCGCGGACGGGCATCCGCGAGCGCCACGTGCTGGCCAAGGGACTTGGTCTGAGCGATATGTGCGTCGAGGCCGCGAAGAAATGTCTCGCTGCGCGGGGCATCGCACCCAGCGAGCTTGAGGTCATCATCGTGGGCACAGTGACGCCAGACATGATGTTTCCCTCGACGGCCTGCCTGGTGCAGGACAAACTCGGGGCCAAGGGCGCCTGGGGTTTTGACGTTTCGGCTGGCTGCTCGGGGTTCATGTTTGCGCTGCAGGCGGGCGTCAAGCTGGTGGAGAGCGGGGCGCAGAAGAAGGTACTGGTCATTGGCGCCGACGCCAACACCCGCATGACCGACTACACCGATCGCACCACCTGCGTGCTGTTTGGTGACGGCGGAGGGGCAGTCTTGCTGGAACCGGCCGAAGAGGGCGAGATCGGCTTCATCGATTTCATCAACGAGATTGATGGATCGGGCGGCGTGAGCCTGAACCTGAAGGGCGGCGGCAGCCTGAATCCATCGACCCACGAGACCGTGGACAAGAAGATGCACTACATCTTCCAGGACGGTCCGGCGGTGTACAAGTTTGCCGTGCGCAAGATGGCCGAGGCAACGGCGAAGCTGCTGGAGCGCAATGGCCTGACCGGCGCGGACCTGGGCTGCTTCATTCCTCACCAGGCCAACAAGCGGATCATCACTTCGACCGCGGACCGGCTGGGGATGGATCCGGAGCGGGTGATCATCAATATTGAGAAGTACGGCAATACGTCGGCCGGAACCATTCCGCTAGCCATGGAAACGGCTGTCGAGCAGGGCAAGATGAAGAAGGGCGACCTGGTGCTGATGGCGGCCGTGGGCGCGGGGTTCACGGTGGGAACGACGCTGCTGCGGTGGGAAATCTAAAAGCAGCTTTTAGTCGCTAGCTTCTAGCCTCTAGCTTGCCTTTCTGGTATTTGCAGCAATGGCAAATGCGATCGGTTCGAGAACAAGGAAGGCCCGCATCGATGATGCGGGCCTTCGTGTGTTGCCGATCGGACAGGCCAACTTGCTCGGATCCCTAACCGCTCGTCCCTGTATCAATTGCGGGTGGCCAAGCATCGCAATCCAGAATCTTAGATGACAAGCTGCGGGAACGGAATTTCATATTCCGGCAGGACTCCGGCTTCCGCGGCCATGCGGAAAAAGACGCGCATGGCTTCCAGGCATTCTTCATCGAGGACGTAGTGAATGTTTGTGGTCAGGTAGGCGCGGATGGTTTCTTCCGCGATGGGCATCCGGCCTGACCACTCAGAGGCCAGGGCATCGATGTTCTCGAGGCCGTGATTGCGGGACTGAAGAAAATCCTGGGCGATGCTCTCGTCTACTGGGCTGCCGCACGCCGTGGCCCATACCGCAGACACGAAGGGCAGGCCGGTGAGTGCGCGCCACTCCTGCGCGAAGTCGTGATACACGAGTTCTTCGCCGGTGCGCTCGAATCGGTTGGCGCGCTCTTCGAGAGCCAGCAGGGCCGGGTCGCCGATGAGGATGGCGGCGTCGGCGCGATCGAGCATGGCGTCCAGATCGGCCGGCAGGGGCAGGAATGGAACGTTGGGGTTGCCCCAGTGGTTGAAGAGGATGCGCGCGTGGGCCAGGGTGGTCCGGCTGGCGACGTCGGCGGCTACGGAGCGCAGAGCGCTGAGCGGTTGGCTGGCGCGGCGAACCAGCAGCAAGGAGCGGACACGGCCCTTGGAAGCGATGGTGCAGCCGGGAAGGATGCCCAGGCCGGGCGTTGTGGCCAGCGCGGCGATGGGGATGAGGCCGATGTCGGCCGCGCCCGTGGCCAGCCGGTCGGCGCACTCGGAGGGCAGCATCCAGTCGATCTGGTATCGTTCGGTGAGCGTAGCGTTCAGAGGCGGGTGCTCAAAGTCCCACATCAGCGGCGCGGGATTGAGGAAGCGGATGGCGGCGATGCGCAAACGGGAATGGAGTTTTGAATTCACGACTCTTAGACTACCAATCCGCGGCGAGGGATTCCGGGATGTATCTATTCTGCCAATAGTGGCGGCTTGACACGAGGGCCCGCTCACGGTAACGTGGGCGCAATTACCAAAGAGTGTGGGTTTTGGTTTCCTGCGAGGAAGGCCAAACTGTGCAATTTTCGGACACTGGCGCAAAACGATGAGCACATTGCCTCAAACGACGGACAACGCGACGGAGCCCGCACTGGATGAAGAACGGCTGGCGTGGCTGGCGCTGACGCTGTCGCCGGGGCTGGGTCCGAAGCGGATTCTGGACGCGGTCAACAGCCTGGAATCCGCCAGCCAGATTTTCCGTATGCCGCTGACCGCGCTCGAGGGGCTGCGATTTCCCGCCGAGGCGGCGCAATTCATCTTCGACGGCAAGGCGCGTCAGGCGGCTGAGGAAGAGTGGGCGCGGGTGGCGGCGCAGGGGGCAACTGTTTTGACTTTTGGCTGCCCCGACTACCCGGAACGGCTGAAGGAGATTTACGATCCGCCGCCGGTGCTGTGGGTGCGCGGGCCCGTCGGCCTGCTCTCCCGGCCGGGAATAGCGATTGTGGGCACGCGGCACCCGTCTCCCTATGGTTCGGGAGTGGCGGAGATGCTGGCGCGGGATCTGGCCGTGCGGCGATTGTTGATTATCAGCGGCATGGCGCGCGGCATCGACTCCTGTGCCCACCGCGGGGCACTCATGGCGCGCATGCCCACTGTGGCCGTCTGGGGCACCGGCATCGACGTGGTGTATCCCAAGGAAAACAAAAAGCTGGCCGAGGAAATTTTGGCCACCGGCGGGGCCATCGTGAGTGAAATGCCAATGGGAACCTTTCCGGCGCCGCAGAATTTTCCTCGCCGCAACCGCATCCTCAGCGGGCTCAGCGTGGCGGTGCTGGTGGTGGAGGCGGCGGAGAACTCGGGCACCCGGGTGACCGCCCGCTGTGCCGCCGACCAGAACCGCGACCTGTTTGCCGTGCCCGGCAACGTGACCAGCAAGAACTCCTGGACCCCTAACACACTGATTAAACAGGGCGCCAAGCTGGTGGCCACCTGGGAGGACGTGTGGGAAGACCTGCCCTCGCAAGTGCGGCTGGAGCTGGAGGACGAGGCGCCGGCTGAATCCAAATCGGAAACCACCGCATCTCTATTGCCTGATCCGGTTCTGCGGCCCGAGGAGGCCATGGTGCTGGAGGTTCTGCGCACCGACGAGAGTCTGCAAATCGACGAAATTCTCGATCTTCTCGAGACGCAACTGACGTCGTCCGAAGTGTTTACCGCGCTTTTCGAACTGGAGATCACGGGCCGCATACGGCAGTTGCCGGGCAAGAACTACGTGCGAACGATGTAAATATTTTTTTGTTCACCCCGTGGGGCGGGCAGCCTTTACCCTTCAGGAAGCGAGTTCCAATCAGCGAAATGGCAAGTTTTCTGCGGCTTGGCGATGACCGTAGCCAGCTGTTCTGTGCGCCTGAAAATGGGACATCCGGAGAAGAAAAGTAGCACGGAGAGTGGAAACGGGACGGTGTTCCGTGGTAGCGTCCAACTCTTGCGGGTGTTTTTCCCTGCAGGGCAGGAACGGACGGCCCTGCGGCAGAATATGAGCAGCTCGCAGGAGCAGCGGAACGGCCGCGGGCCGAGTTGAACAAGCGATAGCAAAACCGGGGATGATGTATCCCGGAACAACAAGAGTCAAGTCGACGCGACCATCAGGGAGCGGCGACCTCGAAGAAAGCTAAACAGGAAACAGTGTCCCTGGTTTTGATCCGGGCGCGGTCGAACAACGGGCTGGGCAAGGTCGAACAGGATAGAGTGGGATTGGTATTAAGGATGGCAATGAGCAAATCACTGGTGATCGTCGAATCCCCCGCCAAGGCGAAGACGATTGAGAAGTATCTGGGCAAAGGTTTTGAGGTTCTGGCATCGGTCGGTCACATCATGGACCTGCCCAAAAACGATATTGGCGTGGAGCTTGAGCACCGCACCTTCGAGCCGACACTGATCGTGTCTCCGGGCAAGGAGAAGGTTGTGGCGCAGTTGAAGCGGGCCGCGGCCAAAGCCGACGAAATCTACCTGGCGCCCGATCCTGACCGCGAGGGCGAAGCGATTGCGTACCATCTTGCGATGCAGTTGGGAACCTCGGCCAAGGAAAGAAAGAAGATTCGCCGCGTGACCTTCAACGAGATCACCAAGAAGGCCGTGCAGGAAGCTTTCAAGCACGCCCGGGACCTGGATCGGAACCTGGTGGATTCGCAGCAGACGCGCCGCGTGCTGGATCGCCTGGTGGGTTACCAGATTTCGCCGCTGCTGTGGGAGAAAGTCCGGCGCGGGCTCTCGGCCGGCCGAGTGCAGACCGTGGCCGTGCGGCTGATTGTCGAACGCGAGCGCGAAATTGGCGCCTTCAATCCCGTCGAGTACTGGACGCTGGACGCCGTGCTGCACCCGGAGAAGCAGGCAGACAAGAGCTTCAAGGCGCGCTTTGTGGGCATCGACGGAGAACCGGTGCGGGTGAAGGGCGGCAAGGACAAGGACGGAAAAGACCAGTTCATTTCCAATGCTTTGCCGGATGAGAAGTCGATGAAGGAGGTGACCGCAGCGCTGGACAAGGCGAAGTGGTCGCTGGTTTCGGTGCAGTCGACCGAAAAGTCGAGAAAGCCGCTGGCTCCTTTTATTACCAGCCAGTTGCAGCGCGATGCGGCCAGCAAGCTGGGTTTCAACGTGCGCCGGACGATGGGCGTTGCGCAGCGGCTCTACGAGGGCGTCGATATTGGCGCCGAGGGACCTGTGGGCCTGATTACCTACATGCGTACCGACTCGCCGCGCATAGCGCCGGAGGCGATCGAAGGGGCGCGGGAATGGATCGCGAAGAACCTGGGAGCGAAGTATCTGCCCGCCACGCCCAATGTTTACAAGGGCAAGAAGGCTGCGCAGGATGCGCACGAAGCCATTCGCCCCACCGACGCTTCGCGGACCCCGGAATCGATTGCCCGCTACCTGACCGAGGAGCAGTTGAAGCTTTACCGGCTCGTCTGGCAGCGGTTTGTGGCGTCGCAGATGGCTCCGGCCGTCTTTGACGTGACCACGGCGAAGATTGCTGCGGTTTCCGCAAGAACCGGCAAGACCTATGACTTCCGCCTCAGCGGCTCGGTGGTGCGCTTCGACGGCTTCCTCAAGGTCTACGAGGTGCTGGAAGAGAAGAAGGACGACGAGGATGACGAGTCGGCCAACAAGCTGCCCAACCTGGACAACGTGAAGCGGCTGGAACTCGAAAAACTGGATCCCGAGCAGCATTTCACCCAGCCGCCTCCGCGCTACAACGAGGCCTCGCTGGTGAAGGTGCTGGAAGAGCGGGGCATCGGCCGCCCGTCTACCTATGCGTCGATCATCAACACCATCCAGGATCGCGAATATGTGACCAAGATCAGTGGGCGCTTCTATCCCACTGAGATCGGAATGGTGGTTTGCGACCTTCTGGTGAAGAATTTCCCCTATATCTTCGACACCGCGTACACGGCCAAGCTGGAAGAGGAACTGGACGAGATCGAAGAGGGCAACGAGAAGTGGGTCGACCTGCTGAATGGGTTCTACGACCACTTTGTGGAGGAGTTGAAGGACGCCGGCGCGAAGATGGAAGACATCAAGCGCATGGAGAAGAAGACGGACGAAAAGTGCGATCTGTGCGGCTCGCCGCTGCTGTTGAAATGGGGCAAGTTCGGCAGCTTCTATGCCTGTTCGGCCTACAACAAGAAGGACAAGAACAGTTGCACGTTTACCAAGGAGAACACGGCCGACAAGCCGGATTTGAATACGCCCGAGGCGCAGGAAGCAGGCGAGCAGGAAGAGTACTGCGACAACTGCGGCCGGGTGATGGTGCTCAGACGCGGACCGTTCGGCATGTTCATGTCGTGCCCCGGATTCAATGAGGACCCGCCGTGCAAGACCTTCCGCAAGCTGAGCCAGAAGCAGCAGCAGAAGCAGGCTGTGCCCAAGCCCACGGGCGAAGATTGCCCGCTGTGCGGCAAGCCGCTGGTTCTGCGCCAGGGAAGCTATGGAGAGTTTGTTTCCTGCTCCGGCTATCCCAAGTGCAAGTACGTGAAGCAGAACCTGATTGAAGGAATGAAGTGCCCCAAGTGCGGCACCGGCGACCTGGCTGAGCGCAAGGCCAAGCGCGGCAACATTTTTTGGGGCTGCACGAACTATCCCAAGTGCGACTTTACGTCGAACAACAAGCCGGTTGCCAAGAAGTGCCCGGAGTGCGGAAGCCCGTACCTGGTAGAGAAGACGCTGCGCTCGGGCATTTTCCTGGAATGCCCCAACAAGAAGAAGGCTGCCGAGGAAGAAACCACACCGAAGAAGCGCGCTGCAAAGGTTGCCGCGCCGGTGGAGAACGCGGTGGTGTGCAGCTACTCGAAGCGGATCGGCGATGCGCCGCCTCCGCCCACAGCCGAGACGCATGGGCCGGTGGTGGAGGGGAGTACTGACAAGAAGGCTGCAAAGAAGGGCGACAAAAGGGAGTTGCAGCCGGCTTGAATGGCCGTGAAAGACATCCTTGTCCGGAGCGGCCGTAACGGGTTGCAGAAGCGCACGGGATGAGCGTGGGAGGGGCGTCGTCTGCGCAGGCGCCTCTGTCCGCCTACGGGGCTGCACAAGAAAAAATGAAAACGCATTGAAATGTTTTTCCCCCCTGCCGATAGAGAACGGTTCGACGACTCTCTCGTTCGAAAGGGGTCACTATGTCGACTATCACTGCAATCTCATCCGCATCTCTTCAGGAAAGCTATCCTGCAACTTCGCTCACATCGAAGCTTGGGCAAGCCGCAAACGCCAGCGCAACTTCCACAACCAGCTCCGCCAACACGCTCACGCAGGATTCGGTCACGCTGATCGGGCCCAATACGTCGGGAGCGACGTCGGATCTTGCTCAGCTCAAAGCAGATACGAGCGCCCAGCAGGCTTCGTCTGACTCCAGCTCGTTTGGCATTCCCGGCCATCTTGTGAAGGGTATGACGGGCCTTCTCCAGGACCTGAGTGCGGGAGATACCTCCGCGGCCAAGACGGATGGGGCCCAGCTCCAGAAGGATCTGCAGGCCCAGGGAACTGCGAGCTCTTCCGTGAGCCAAGCCTCGGGCAATCTGGTCGACGCGTCGGCCTGAGGGGTTCCTTCCGGGGTGGATCCAAAGTGCCGGCGGGAATGTCGGGGGCAGGGCGTTGTGTCCATCGGCGGCCGGGTGCCGGAAGCGCGTTCCGCAGCGCGCCCGCGCTGAATCCGTTAGTATGGGGCAGCGGAGAAACCCTCATGGAACGTATGCTTGCAACGCCTGCCGATGCCGAAATCATTCTTAGACTGTACGAACTGCGTACCGAAGCGATCATGCGCCAGGCACGCGCGTGGATAACGGGCGAATTCTGGCCGGCCAGCGCGGAGGAGTTTTTTGCCGTGGCCTCAAGCCCTGCCGACCCGCACAATGCGTGGCTGCGGCAGGTGCTCACCTACTGGGAGATGGCGGCAGCCATGGTGCTGCACGGCGCCGTCTCTGCCGAGCTGTTTGTGGATTGCAACGCGGAAGGTTTTTTCCTGTTGGCCAAGTTTGCGCCGATCCTGGAAGCGATCCGGGAGAAGAACCCCGGGTTCCTGATCAAGACTTCGGAGCTGATCAACCGGTTTTCGGCCGCTGCCCAGCGTTACGAGGCAGTTCTCAAGAATGTAGAGGCCCGGCGCGGCAGCCTTCCTGCCCGGCAGGAACAGCACGGGCAATATTTTTATCCCCCGAAATCGTAGTCGAGGAATTCTTGCCGGATTGCGTTCGGGGGTGCATCATGGAGTTGTTTGAGACTCCCAATCCCCAGGAGGCAAGGATGAAACGTGTTGTTGCTCTGCTGGCAGTCGTGTTTGCGCTGACCGCGATTGCGGCTCGCGCGGCTGATTCCTCGACCATCAACGGCTGGATCTCCGACTCGATGTGCGGCGCCAAACACACCGGCACCGGTGCGGCCTGCGTGAAGAAATGCATTGAGGGCGGTATGGCCCCAGTGTTTGTGGACGAGGCCAAGAAGTCCGTTTGGACCATCGACAACCCGGACGCCGTGAAGGGCTTTTATGGCGACCATGTCACCATCACCGCTACCGCAGATGCAGACAAGAAGAGCGTCCACATCGACTCGATCGCCGCAGCCAAGTAGGTAAGGCTATCGGTTCTTCCCGCGCCGTCATCGGACTCGCCATGGCGGCGAATCTCTGTTAGTGTCGTATCGATTACCCTTCCCGGTCCCGCTTTGGGGCCGTCGGGAGGGATTCGAATTGGATCTGACCGGAACAACCCATGGCACGAGCGATCTGGAACGGCAAAGTCATTGCCGAAAGCGACACGACGGAGACGGTAGAGGGAAATGTCTACTTTCCTGAAGCTAGCCTCAAGCGCGAATTTTTTCGCCCCAGCACCACCACCTCGACCTGTCCGTGGAAGGGCCAGGCCCGCTACCTGAACCTGTGGATTGAAGGGCAGGACAACCCGGATGCGGCCTGGTACTACCCCGACCCCAAGCCGGCGGCGCGCCAGATCAAGGGATATGTAGCCTTCTGGCGCGGCGTGGAAGTGGAAAAGTAGCGGCCAGCGATGGACCGGCCTCGTCGGCAGGCCCGCAACCGGACTCAGTGGGCTTGCAACAGGACTTAATAGGCTTGCAACTGATCCAGAGGCAGGCGGACGCGAAAGCATGTCGAGCCTGGCTCTGACAGGACGCTCAGGTGGCCGCGATGCTTGCGGACGATGCGCATGGCATTGTCCAGTCCCAGCCCGAGGCCGTGGCCGGGCGCTTTGGTGGTGAAGAAGGGCTCAAAGATGCGGCCTTGCAGCTCGGGCGGAATCCCGGCGCCGCTGTCCCAAATCTCCACCAGGAGCATCTCGCCTTCCCGCCGGCAATTGAGGCGCAAAATGCCCTGGCAGCCCAGTGCGTCGAGCGCATTCTCAATCAATGCGGTCCACACCTGGTTCAGTTCGCTGCCGTAGGCGCTGATTGTGGGCAGCTCCGGCTCGTATTCGCGGACAACCTGAACGTCGTTGATGCGCGACTGCAGCATCTGCAACGTGGCGTCCAATCCGGCCGGCACATCCACCTCCAGAATCGGCGCGCGGTCCATGTAGGAGTAGGCCTTGATGGCGCTGATCAGGTCGAAGATGCGGGCTGTCGAGTTGACCAGCGTGTCCACTGAACGCGAAGAGCGCAGGTAGCGGGCGAAAAATTGCAGCGAAATGCAGGTCTCGTCGGGGCCGAGGATGGTGCGCAGTTCATCCAGATCGGCGGTCGTCACCCCCTGCTCGGCCAACTGCGGAGCCACTTCCCAGGATTCCTCGCAGCCAAGCGCGTTGAGCCAGGCGCGCAGGTCCTCCTCGCGCCCAAGAAAAGCCGCGGTGTTCTGCTCCGGGGGCTGGGCCGCGCGGCCAAGAATCGCCTGCTCCCACTCTTCGACGGCGCGCACCTGCTCTTCGCTGAGGCACAGATTCACCAGCTTGAAGCGGTTCTGGCGGTTGGCGCGCAGCTCCGTCACCAGGCTGGCGGCGGAGCGCTGGGCGGCTGAGGCGGGATTGTTCAGCTCGTGGGCCAGGTTGCCGGCCAGTTTGCCCAGCGCCGTCAGTTTCTCGGCCTGCTGCTCGATGCGCGTGACCTCGCGCACTCGGTCGAGCAGCGTAGAAACCACCCGCTGGGTCATCGATGGGATGGCTTCAAGCATGGCGGGGAACATCGATTTGTTGATCAGCAGCGCCCAGACGGGTGTGACGGCGAAGCCCTGCCCGCCGGAAACCTTCATGCGCGAGAAGGGGAGGTAGCCGGTCATCTGGCCGGCGCGGCCTATGAACAACTCCATGGGCCCTCCGCGTTGGCGGCGCACGTGGATTTCGCCCTTGAGGATGAGGATCATCCGGTCAGCCGGCGTACCTTCCTCAAACAGGATGTCGCCGGGCTGGGCGATCACCTCCTCGCCGTGGCGGGCCAGCCACAGGCGGTCTTCGAGCTCCAAACCGTGCAGCGGTCCAATCCGATCCAGGGCCGCCGCGATTTCTTCAACGGGGGTGGGACAAGCGGGCGGGGTATCGGCGGAGGAAAGCATCCGTGAGCCTCCAGGACTCGCCCTCAGGATAGCCGATTTTGAAGGATGGGCCCACGGGATGTTGGCATGCGAGCGCGGTCTCCCGCGCTTCCGATTCGAGGCCCGTCCCAAGCGGTCAACCGCCACTTGATGCGCGGATAGGGGAGAGATTCAATCCCGGGGCAATCCGCAAGCTGGATTCGAACGCATCGTACGGGTTTTCGCGCTGGCTTTCTGTTCCTTGCTGCGGTGGCCCTTGCGGCATTCGCTATTCTGTATTTGTTTATGCCCGAGACCCACAACACACGGCTGGAAGACGCATGACGGGCACAGTACGCATTGCGGTCACACTGGCTATTTTCGCGGCGATGGTGGCCCTGGTGGTGATTCGCCCGCGCCGCTGGAACGATGCCTGGTGGACGGTGCTCGGAGCGGCGTCGATGCTGGCTCTCGGGCTCGTCACGCCGCACCGAGCGCTCGGCGTAGTCCTTGACGGGAAGAACGCCCTTCTTTTTCTTCTCTCGCTTCTTGCACTCTCGCTGCTCGTCGGCAAGAGCGGCTTCTTCGAGTGGGCTGCGATTCGATGCGCGCTGGTCGCCAAGGGAGATGCGCATTCGCTTTACCGGAACGCGTTCGTGGCCGGAGCGATCATTACAGCCGTGTTGTCGCTCGACGCCACGGCGGTAATGCTGACCCCCGTTATGCTGGCCGTGGTGAAGCGGCTCAAGGTCCCTGCGGCGCCATACGTGGTGCTGTGCGCTTACATTGCGAACGTCGGTTCGCTGGCGCTCCCCATCAGCAATCTCACCAACCTTCTCTTCGCTGACGCCTTCCACCAGACGTTTGCGGCGTTTGCGGCAAGAATGATCGCGCCGCAGCTTGTCGCGCTTGCAGCCACATACGCCATTTTGCGCTGGCATTTTCGCCGCGAACTCCCCAATTGCTTCGATGGCGCGTCATTCCCCGAACCAGCCAGCGTGGTGCCGAGTCATGCCTACTTTCTGGTTTGCGTAACCGTTCTTGTCGTGGTGCTCATTTGTTACTTTCTCGCGCCGCTCATGGGGCTTGAGCCGTATGTATTTGCTTTCGCAGGCAGCGGTGTGCTCGCGACCGCAGGCTTGGCGGCAGGACGGGTGCGCATTCGAGCGGTGCGCGAACTCGCATGGGATCTGTTTCCGTTTGTGATCGGGCTTTTCGTCGCGGTGCAAGGGCTTGAAAACCTGGGCATTGTGGGCGTCGAATCCGGGTGGCTTGCGCAGATGCGGCCGGGATCGCCGCAAAAGCTTCTCGCGTCCGCGGGCGTCACAGCCTTTACTTCGAATATCATGAACAATCTTCCGGCGGCGTTGATCGCGCGCAGCGTTCTTCTGCGCTCACACGCCCACATGGGCACGGTGCTGGCCGCGCTCGTGGGCGCCGACGTGGGACCGATGATCACGCCTTTTGGGTCGTTGGCGACGATGCTGGTCCTTGCGTTTGCGCGGCGCGATGGGGTAGAAGTGCACACCGGGAAGCTGGTGATCCTCGGTCTGTGGGCGGTGCCCGCCGTCCTTGTTCTGACGACGCTCACCCTGGCTCTCTGCTTCGCGCTGGTCCGGTGAGCGTTGCAGGGACAGACCAGGTGATATGATGAGGCGGTTTGGGAAACCGACCAAGGAAATTGCCCATGATGAAAACATTTACAACTGCCGCTATTTTGCTGGCCGCCGCTCTTGTCGCGTCCGCTCAACCCGCTTCCGTCGCTTTCGATCCGGCCGCCAGAACCTTCCGGCTCGATGGCGGAAATGCGACCTATGTCTTTGGCGTGAACTCGCGCAGCGAATTGCAGCAGCTTTACTGGGGCGGCAGGCTGGCCGCGACCGACGCCTTTCCCAAGGCCGCGCCGCTTCCGGAGTGGGCCTCGTTCGACTCGTCCTACACGAACACGCCGCAGGAGTACGCTGGCTGGGGCGCGGGGCTGTTTGTCGAGCCGGCGCTCAAGGTCACCTTTGCCGATGGCAATCGCGACCTGGTGTTGCACTATGTGAGCCACACCACGCACCCCAAGGGTTTTGACGTGGTGCTCAAGGACATCAAGCGGCCTCTTTTCGTGATCCTGCATTACGACATCGACCCCGAGAGCGGGATTCTGGAACGGTCGGCCACCATCGAAAACCGGGGCACGGAGCCGGTGACTGTGGAACAGGCCGCCGCGGCTGCGTGGGCGCTGCCGCCGGCCCATTACACGCTCAACTACCTGACCGGCCGCTGGGCCGGGGAGTGGACGCTCACCCAGGAAGCGGTGCATCCGGGCGCACGTGTGATCGAGAGCCGCCGCGGCACAACCGGCCACCAGGCCAATCCCTGGTTTGCCCTTCAGGCCGGGGAATCCAATGAGGAGAGCGGCGACGTATGGTTTGGCGCGCTCGGCTGGAGCGGCTCGTGGCGCATTACCGTCGAGCAGGACCAGTTGGATGAAGTGCGGGTGACGGGCGGCTTCAATCCCTTCGATTTCGGTTATGTGCTGCACGCCGGCCAGTCACTCGAAACCCCGGTCTTCTATGGCGGATATTCGCCGAACGGGCTGGGCGGAGCTTCGCGGCTGCTGCAACACTACGAGCTGGCGCACATTCTGCCGCGCACGGCCTCGACGGCGTCGCAGCCGCTGCCCCGGCCGCGGCCCGTCATCTACAACTCCTGGGAAGCAACGGAGATGAACGTCACTGAGCCAGGGCAGGAAGCTCTGGCCGAGAAAGCTGCGGCACTCGGCATCGATCGTTTTGTGATGGACGACGGCTGGTTTGGCCAACGAGCGACCGATCACGCCGGGCTGGGCGACTGGTATGTGAACACGGAGAAATTTCCTCACGGCCTCAAGCCGCTTATCGACAAGGTTCACTCGCTGGGCATGGACTTCGGGCTTTGGGTCGAACCGGAAATGGTCAACCCGGACTCCGACCTTTATCGCAAGCATCCGGAATGGGTGCTGAACTTCCCCGGGCGTCCACGTTCGGAGCAGCGCAATCAGTTGGTTTTGAACCTGGCCCGGCCCGATGTGCGCGCGTACGTGCTCGGCTTCCTCGACAAGCTGCTGGCCGAGAACGACATCGCCTTCCTCAAGTGGGATTACAACCGCAACTGGAGCGAGCCCGGCTGGGATCAGCTTCCCGCAGTCGAGCAGAAAAAAGTCTACGTCGAGTTCACGCGCAACCTCTACGCCATCCTGGGCGAACTGCGGAAGCGCCACCCCAATGTTGAGATCGAGTCCTGCTCAGGCGGCGGCGGTCGCGTGGACCTGGGCATTCTGCACTTTACCGACGAGGTCTGGCCGTCTGACAACACCGACCCCTTCGACCGGCTGATGATGCAGGACGGCTTCAGCTACGCTTATACGCCGCAGGTGATGATGGCCTGGGTCACCGACTCGCCGCATTGGCTCAACCACCGCACCACGTCGCTCTCCTACCGCATGTTGAGCTCCATGCAAGGGTCGCTGGGCATCGGCGCCAACATAACGAAGTGGTCCGAAGAGGAGATGGCTACGGCCAAGCGGCTCATTGCCGCTTACCACCAGGTGCAGCCCACCATTGTCCAGGGCAACCTCTATCGGCTCATCTCGCCGCGCGACGGCAGCGAGTTTTCGGCCACGCAGACTGTGCGCCCGGACAAGAGCCAGTCCGTGGTCTTCGCCTTCATTCACTCCACGCAGAAGGGCCGCGTCTTCCCCACGCTCAAGTTGAAGGGGCTCGACCCGGCGGCTGAGTACACGCTCAGCTCCATCGAGGGCAAGGCGCGCGCCGGAACCCCCGCGCAAGCCAGCGGCGCCTGGTGGATGAACCACGGCCTCGACATGGACTCCGATTTCAGGGGAGACTTTCAGGCCGCGGCCTTTCGCCTGGACCGGAAGTGATTTTCCTGGATGGGCGCAGCTATAGCCGTGTGATGTCGAATGCGCGCGGCTTCAGGCTTCTTCGCTGTCGGCGAGATGGGCCAGATAGTCAGCGGGCGATACGACGGTGACTCCGCAGCGCACTGACTCGGGGAAGTGCTTGAGATTTCCCGTCACGAGCCAGGCTCCTGCTGCATGGGCAAGCGCCAGAAACGGTGTATCTTTCGAGTCGGGACAAGCATGAGGAAACCCACTTGAGTCCGGAAGCTGCATGCTGCCTTCAATCAGATACTCCAACCAGAGGGGAGGAAATCCGTAGCGATGGAATTTGCTGCGCCGCACAACCTCTCGGTACTCTGCCGCGATGTGTGAACTGGTCACGATATGGACCTTTCCACCCAAAACCCAACCCGTAATGATCTTTGCCGGCGGTCCAACAGGACTTATGCTGGCAGAGACGATTACGTTGGTGTCAAGAACGACTAGGCGCACCGTTCTTCCTCGTTCTCGGGGGATCTGCGGATACGGTCGATTTCCGCTTCTATCTCTTCTTCGCTTGCCAGGTTGGACCCCGACGCTTCGGCAAGGCGCCACCCCTCACGCAAGCTGGCCAGCGCCATTGCTCGCCGGAGTTCCCGATCTTCCTTGACGACATCGCCAAAGACAGGGACCAGGAAGAATGCCGGGCCATTCTGACCCACAAGAAGAGTGGTCTCTCCCGCAGGGACATCCGCCAGAGCCTTGGCCCCGCGAGTTCTGAACTCACGCAGTGAAACTTGACGCATGGAGCACCTCCTCTACCGCAGTGTAGCCGAAACGGCTACAGTCGGCAACGACTGTGAGCTCTCCTGCGCGCCATGAACTTGACCGAGCAGATCCTTCGCAGTACGATGCTCCCCAATGCCAAAGGAGGCACAATTGATGAGGAAGTTAAGATTTTCTCTCTCTGTCCTCTGTTTGTTTTCTCACTAACCTGCGTGCACGCTCAGGGCCTATTGTGCATTCCCCACGCGACAGCCGTAGGAGAGAACACGCGATGCAGTTGCACGGGAGAGACGGTGTACGCAATTGGCTATCAGAATGGCTCTACGAATTTGGAGTTCACTTCACAGGCCGAATGCGGTTCCAACGGTTCCCAGACATGCTATGTCTATTCGGGATTCATATATGTCAACCAGTGCTTTTCCGCAGTGAGCAAGGAATCCAAAGAAGCGGTCTTGCTGCCGGCAACTTCGCTTTTCCAACTGGCACTCAACGACCAGAGTGAGAATTGTGTCGTGAGACGCGAGGTTTTCGATCATTGGCTTGAGGATCAACGCCGGGCACAACATCCTTAACTCTGAAAGGGGATATCAATGCGGACTCTTCTCGGTATCGTCCTTTGTTTTCTCTTGCCGGTTTCAGCGCTTTCGCAGGGTCCCACAGAGGAGCCTTCAAATAACACCCCTCCTGAGCCTCGCGTATTAACGGCTACGAGCCACATTACGCTGGACATTCCCATGTTTGGGGGCACAGGCAACACACGCTGCGATGCGTCAGGGGATCTGGTATTCGACGCAGCTTCGCTGTTTTTGGATCATGGCCCCTATCTCAAGGTCAGCGCCGATGGCAGACGCCATACGATCTTTACGATTCCGAATCAGGTCAACATAGCCGGAAGCGACATTTGGGCGGTCAGCCCTGATGGAACGCTGTACGTTCTGCGCGACGGGTCCCAGGGCAATCAGCTTGTGCAATTCAAAGAGGATGGCAGCGTAGCCGGTATTTCTTCGTTGGAGATACCTGCGCATGTTCATGTTCAGAAAATTGCGGTCGCGGACAATGGCACGCTTTTTCTAGCCGGGTACCGCTCCACGCAGGGGGAGCTTGTCAAACCTGAACCCGGATTTGCCGCACTCTACAAATCCTCCGGCAAGATGATCCACGACCTGAGCGACCTGAGCTCCGAGGTTGACCTGCTCGCCTCGAGGCTTCCAGAAGGAAAAACGATGGATCTCACGGCGGCCGCAAAGACCATTCCTGAGGGGGATCTGATAGCCGGCGGCGACGGCAGATTCTATGTCCTTGGTTCCGGCACTGTACAGGTCTTCAATCAATCGGGCGAAGAAACCGGACATTTCAAAATCGCCAAGCCATCTGAAGATTCCAGGGCCCTGCGGATTGATTATTCCGCGGGAATCATATCGGTCGGCTTTTATACTCTCCACCAGCCCCGACCTGATCTTGCTCCCATTTTTAGGCCGACAGTCGTATTACTCAATGCATCCACGGGCGAGAGGCGCGGAGTTTATGCGTTCGGTCCCGATCTGACTGGCACCGTCCTCTGCTACACGAGCCAGGAGGGATACACCCTGATGGCTGTCGACCACAAGATGGCAGCTCTCGATCGAGTGGAGGTTCGCTGAAGGAGTGCGTGGTTTCGCAGGTCCTTTCGCTTCGGCGACATTTGGATGTTCTGTGAGAGTGATTTCTTCCGAAGGATATTCGCCCGGGCGTTGCCCCCGAGAGTCCTGAAGTCACGCGGTGAAACTTGGCGCATGGGCGTCCTCCGGTATCGCGATGTAGCCGAAATGGCTACACCAGGCGACGACGGAGCATTTTGTCCCTGCCGGGCGGGCGCAGACCGTCAGCCCTGCCTGGAGATCGCGCGGTTGCGCAGCCACTTGGCCACGCCGAGGGTTAGCAACAGGCCGCCGAAGGGAATGCACATCAGGGCGACGATGAGGGCGAACCAGCCGGTGTTGGTGCTGGCGCCGGTGGGCGAAAAGCCGCCCAGAACGGTTTCAAGCAGCGCCACAGCCACCAGGCCAGCGCCCAGGATCGACGCGCCCCATTGCAGCAATTGGAGCGTGCCGTCGCCGCGTGGGCCAGGATTCGAGTTCGGTTCGCTCGCAGCCATGATCGCTCTATCCTTGCGCCAGGCGCAGCATCGCGTACGTGATTACGCCGGTGACCGAGACGTAAAGCCACAGCGGAAACGTCCAGCGGGCAATCTTGCGATGCTGGGGAATCCGTCCGGTGAGCGAGAACAAGAAGGTGACCAGCACCAGCGGCAGCGCCACAACGGCCAGCAGGATGTGGCTGATCAGCAGCGGAATGTAGACCGATCGCAGCGCGGCGTGGGCGGGATAAAACACGTCGCCATGCAAATAGTGGTGCAGGATGTAGCTGACCAGAAACAGCGTGGAGAAGCCAAAGGCCGTCATCATCGAGGCGCGGTGCGCGGCAATGCGCTTGGCCCGGATGAAGGTGTAGCCGATCAGCAGCGCGGTGGCGCTGAGGCCGTTGAGCAGGGCATTGAGCGCGGGAAGAAATGCGAACCGGGTGCTGGCGGCTGCCGCGGGATGGATGTAGATGAGCCACAGCAGAAACGCCGTGGCCGCTGCGCTGATGGCCAGAATGGTGGCGATGGCCGAGCGGGTTCCTGCCGGGTGAGCTTGGGAATGGGGAGCTGCGGTCGTCATACGTTCCTTAGTGCTTTGCAATGGCGCAGAGCATGAGCGTGGTGAACAACAGGGGCAGGTAGAGCACGCTGACCTTCAGCAGGTCGCGCGCCAGCTTGCGGCTTTCGTCTTCGCTGACAGTCCGCAGGATGCGGCCGAAGCGGACGGTGTAAGCCAGATAAACCAGGCCCAGCGCGGGAGCCAGTACGGCATACGGCAGGCTGGCCATCCCCAGCCACCAGGGCGTGAGGCTGACGGGAATCATGAGCACGGCATAGAACAGGGTCTCGACCACGGTGGACCAGCCGTCGGGCTGGACGACCGGCAACATGCGGATGCCGGCTTTGGCATAATCATCGCGGTAAAGCCAGGCGATGGACATGAAGTGAGGAAACTGCCAGACAAAGAGGATGGCGAAAAGGGATACGGCCGGCCACTCTATGCGGCCGCGGGCGGCTGTCCAGCCCAGCATGGGGCCCATTGCGCCGGGGAATGCGCCGATAAACGTGGCCAGAGAGGTGACGCGCTTGAGCGGGGTGTAAATGGCCACGTAAGTGAAGGCCGTGAGCAGTGCCAGGGCCACGGTGAGCAGGTTGGAATGCACCAGTAGCCACACCGCGCCGAGAGCCAGAGCGCCCATGCCGGCAATGATTCCCTGGGCCAGCGAAAAGCGCCCGGCGGCCAGCGGCCTGTCTGCCGTGCGCTTCATCCGCGCGTCGGTCTTGCGTTCCAGGGCCTCGTTCAGGGCGCCGGCTCCAGCCGAAACCAGCCCGATGCCGAGCAGCGTATCGAGCAGGCCGCGCTGTACGCTGGAGATGCCGGACTGCATCGAGCCCAGGTAAAAGCCTCCCCAGCCGGTGACCAGCACCATGGTTACGACCTTGACCTTGAACAGTTCGCGGAAGTCGTGGAGCAGGGAAGCCGTGGCGCCGGGGCTGGGCGCGTGCATGTGCGCCGAAGCGTGAGGGGCGATCCCGGTGGAGGGTGCGGCGAGTTCTGACGGAACGGCGGCCTGGGTGGCGGGAGTCATCGGAATGAGTGTAGACCTCAGTGTTTGCGCCGGGTGAACGCTGCTGCCGGAAGCCTGCCCTGATGATAGCAAGCGGGGTTATGCGGGAGGGGTTTCGCAACGTCCCTGCGCATCGCAACGGCTTGGACCTTACGGGACCGCGAAGGGGTTCTCAATCTGAATGCCTGCAATTGTTTGACCTGGGTTCAGATCCTCGGAGAGAATCTTCGCGGCGCCGCTCCTGATCGCCGCCGCAACAATCAGCGCATCCCAAAAACCGATCTTGGCCGCGTCCTCAATGAGAAAGGCCTGTTTGATCTCCGCCGGGGTTGTCGCAACGCACCAGTAAGTGAAGTCTTCGACAATCGCGCGAGCCTCTTCCTTCGGCAAAGGAGAAGCCAGTTTTCGCGTAACTGTGGTGTAGAACTCCTGAAGCACCTGCATGCTCACGGCTCCAAGCCGCGTCTGCGCGAGGCCAAGCAGTGTGCTTCTTGCCGTTTCCTGCTTGCGCCCTGCCTGATTGTCGTGGGCATACACGAGAATATTGGTGTCAATGAAGACCTTAGCGTTCATGCAGCGCGTCCCGGTCCATCGTGTGCGTCCCGCCCAAAGCGAAGCCTTTTTCCATCCGGGCTACGGCTCTCTGCATGGCCCGCTGGTAATCGTCATTGGTGTCCACAAGCTGTTCAATGTGGCTGCTGATGAGGCCGCTGATGGACGTGGACCGCTGGGCGGCGAGAACGCGGGCTTTCTGGATCGTTTTCCGGCTAAGACGGAGGGTGATATTTTGCTTGTCGTCGAGTGCGGGCATACTGGAGGCCCTCCTGATTCCGTGTAATACGTGTAGCACATGTTGCACGTGATCGCAACCCGCAGAGGGGCTTCATACGGATTCGTTTAGCCCAGTCGTGCCACGCGCAGGATTGCGTCCACGGCTTCGTCCGGCGTCAGCTCGTCGACCCGGATCGAGACGAGGGCCGTGCGGTAGAGCGGCAGGCGGCGCTGGTAGCGGCTGGCGAGGTTAGCCTGGTCGGCCAAGACGGGGCGCAGGTGCTCGGTGCCGCGGCAGCGGGCAAGGGTGGTGGCCAGTTCCACCTCCAGGTGAACCAGGAGCGTGCCGGGGGCGGTCGCGAGCAAGGTGCGGGTGGCGGGATGTTCGATGGCGCCGCCGCCCAGGGCCAGAACCAATGCATCGCCCTCCGCACACAGGCGGGCGATGGTGGCGTGTTCGCGCTCGCGAAACGCTTGCTCTCCATGGCGGGCGAAAAGTTCGGCTATAGTTGCGCCGGCTTCGGCCTCGATCACGTCATCCACGTCGAGGAACGCCCAACCAAGGCGTGCAGCAATCAGCGGGCCAAGAGTGGTCTTGCCCGAGCCCATGAAGCCGGTGAGGGCGATGCGGCGGGGCGAAGCCGCGCCCGGGCCAAGCTGGACCGCAGGGTGGGCTTCGGATTGGCCTGGATTCGTCATGAAAGCGTTCTCGCCGGCGGGCGGGGCGTTCTCCTCAGTATAAGGAAGCGGCGCTCCCGGGTGCGCCGCGCGTCAGCCCAGCACCATCACCACAGCTCCGGCAGTGATCAGCAGGCCGCCCAGCAGGGCCGGGGCAGTAAGCTTTTCGCCCAGCAGCAGCCAGGCGAAGATCATCACCAGGGGGACGCTCAACTTGTCCAGCGGCGCCACGCGCGAGGCCGGGCCCAACTGCAGGGCGCGGAAGTAGCACAGCCACGACAGACCGGTCGCCAGGCCGGAGAGCACAAGAAACAGGCAGGTGCGACGGTCGAGCGAGCGAATTTCTCCGTGTTTGCCCAGCCCCAGCGCGATGCCCCAGGCAAAGACCAGCACCACGCTGGTGCGCAGCGCCATGGCCAGGTTTGAATCCACATGCGCCACGCCCACCTTGGCCAGCAGGGCTGTGGCGGCGGCAAAGACCGCGGAAAGCAGTGCCCATCCAATCCAGCTCATGGGATTTATGGTACGCGGACGGCCAGCCAGGGCGGCCGACGATTGGTCCAGCCCTTCACTCGCGTTCTTGTACTCCTGCCCTTTTCGCCAAAAACGCGGAAAGGATGGGGAACGGCTGAAAGGAATTGAGGGCCGGACAATAAACTTGAATCATGAAGACTGGGAAAGCCAGCAAAACCGCTCTCCGCGTGGCCATTCGCCGCGCCGCGCACCAGGTGATGGAGCGGCCTCGCATTCTGGACGATCCGATCGCAGTGCGGCTGGTGGGTTCCGGATTTGCTCGCGACATGGAGCGCGCGATGCACCCGGTGGCGCGGGACTTTCGCGCCTTGATGGCGGTGCGCAGCCGCTACACCGAAGACCGGCTGGCAGAAGCTGTGGGGCAGGGAATTGCGCAGTATGTGGTTCTCGGCGCGGGCCTGGACACATTTGCCTATCGCAATCCGTTTTCCTCGCTGCGCGTCTTTGAGGTGGATTTTCCCGCGACCCAGGAGTGGAAGCGAACGATGCTCGCAGAAGCTGGCATTTCTTTGCCCGCCGGCCTGACGTTTGTTCCGCTCGATTTCGAGCGCAAGACGCTGGCTGACGGGCTTTGCGAAGCGGGATTCGATGCCGGCTCGGCGGCATTTTTTGGCTGGCTGGGAGTTGTGCCTTACCTGACGCTCGACGCCTTTCGCTCGACGCTGGCCACGATTGCGCGCTTGCCCGCGGGATCTGGCGTCAGCTTCGACTACTCATTTTCGCCGCAGACCCTGAGCCCGGCGCGGCGCCAGGTGTTCGACACGCTCTCAAAGCGCGTGGCAGCGGCCGGAGAGCCGTTCCGCCTGTTTTTTACGCCGGAGAAAATGGAAATGGAGCTTCGCCAGGCCGGGTTTCACCGCATCGAGCAGGTGGACAAAGACCAGCTCAACGAACGCTACTTCAAGGCGCGGGCGGACGGCCTGAAGCTTTCGCCTGCCGGCTTGGGCATGATCGCCACCGCATGGGTCTAGTGTGGGGCTGCGCGATAAGATGAATCATGCGTCTGCCTGCCATTCTGCCTGTCGCTTTCGCCCTGCTGGGAATGTCCGGATGCGGCTACCATTCTCTCGGTGCGGCCACCCACCTGCCGCCCAATGTGCGTACTCTCGCTGTTCCGGCTTTTGCCACGCGTACCGAGGCGTACCACACTGAGGTGGTGATGACCAACGCGGTGATCCGCGAGTTTGCCGCGCGCACACGGTTTCGCGTGACCCCCGACGCGGACGCGAATGCCGACGCGGTGCTGCACGGAACCATCCTCAAGGAGGCGGTGGCGCCACTCACCTACAACTCCACAACGCAGGAGTCGTCCAGCTTCCTCATTACCCTGGTGGTTTCGGTTACGCTCACCGGCCGCGACGGCAAGGTTCTCTACGAGAACAAGAATTATGTCTACCGCGAACAGTACCAGTCCACCACCGATCTGCCCACATTCCTGGAAGAAAACCCGGCGGCCGTCGAGCGGCTTTCGCGCGAGTTTGCGCGGGCCCTGGTGGCCGATGTGCTGGAAGGGCTTTAGAAACAAGCACCCATAGATTTGAACTGGTTTGGACTTCCGACGGTGCGGAAAGCCGGTCCCGTTGCATGCGCGTTTTTGCACAAGTTCGCCTGGCAGATTCTCCCGGCGATTCCCTGTACCATGGACATGGAACACCTATGAAGGAAACAAAAAACCTCTCCCCTGAAATTCTTCTTCACATTGCACAGACGCTGAATCTGCCCATGCACGGACTCGTCGCCGTCATCGAGCTGCTCGACGACGGCGGAACTGTGCCGTTTATCGCGCGTTACCGTAAAGAGGCCACCGGCAATCTGGATGAAGTGCAGATTCTCGCCATCGAGGAGAAGCTGGCCTACTTCCGCGAGCTCGCCGACCGCCGCGAGACCATCCTGGCCTCGATTGCCGAACAGGGCAAGCTGACCGACGAGCTGAAGGCGCGCATCGAAGCCACGCTCGACAAAAGCGAACTCGAAGACCTGTATCTTCCCTACAAGCCCAAGCGGCGCACCAAGGCGACGATCGCGCGCGAGAAAGGTCTGGAGCCGCTGGCGCAATACTTGTGGGCGCAACAGAATACCACGGAGCCGCTGGAGACATTCGCCGCGACGTTCGTCAACGCGGAGCTCGGCGTCAGCACAGTGGACGAGGCTCTCGAAGGTGCGCGCCATATTGTTGCCGAGTGGATCAGCGAAGACGCCGATCTGCGCAAGGCGCTGCGTGCTCTTGTGTTTGATGAAGGCATCGTCGTGAGCAGAAAGGTCACCGATGCTGTCGATGAGCAGGAAAAGTTCAAGATGTACTACGAGTACTCGGAGCCGGTGAAGACGATTCCCTCGCATCGGATGCTCGCGATCCGGCGCGGCGAAGGCGAGAATGTTTTGTACTTCCTCATCGAAGTCGAAACGGAACGCGCCGTCGCCATCATTCAAAAACATGTGCTGCGGGAGCGGGGCGACTGGACTCATCAGCTCGAACTGGCTATCGACGACGCGTGGAAGCGCCTGTTGAATTCCTCCATACAAGGCGAGATCCGCCTGGAGTTGAAGCGGCGCTCGGACACCGAGGCCATCCAGGTCTTCCGCGACAATCTCTACAATCTGCTGCTGGCTCCCCCGGCCGGCCCCATCTCCGTACTGGGCATCGACCCCGGCCTGCGCACAGGCTGCAAGATTGCCGTTGTCGATGAGACGGGCAAAATGCTGGCGCACGACGTTCTCTATCTGCATACTTCCAAGCACGGCAATGAAGAGGCCGCGCCCAAGCTCGAAGCGCTGTTACGCAAGTACAACGTGCGGGCCATCGCCATCGGCAACGGGACGGCATCGCGCGAGACCGATGCGTTTGTGCGCGATTTCCTACGCGAACGAAAGATCGACGAAATCTTCTCCGTCACCGTCAGTGAATCGGGCGCCAGCGTTTATTCGGCTTCCGCTGTTGCGCGGCAGGAGTTTCCCGATCTCGACCTGACCGTTCGCGGCGCCATCTCGATTGCGCGGCGGTTGCAGGACCCGCTGTCGGAACTCGTGAAAGTCGATCCGAAGTCGATCGGTGTGGGTCAGTACCAACATGACGTCGACCAGCGCCAGCTTCAGGAGTCGCTCGAGACGGTGATCGAAAGCTGCGTCAACAAGGTTGGCGTAGACCTGAACACTTCGTCTTGGACGCTGCTGCGCTTTGTTGCCGGCATCACGGAGCGCACGGCGCTGAACATCGTTAGCTTCCGCAACGAGAAGGGGAGCTTCCGCTCGCGCACGCAAGTGCTCGAAGTCCCTGGCATCGGCCCAAAAACCTTTGAGCAGGCGGCCGGCTTTCTGCGCATCCGCAATGGCGACAACCCGCTGGACATGACCGCCGTTCACCCGGAGTCGTACCCGGTGGTCGAGCAGATTGCGACCACGCTGAAGACCTCGGTGAAAGAGATCATTCAGCAGCCGCAACTGCTGGAGCAGGTTGACCGTAGCCAGTTCGCGGTGGGCACTTTCACCTTCGACGACATCCTTTCGGAGTTGAAAAAGCCGGGCCGCGATCCGCGCGACAAATTCGTCGCGCCCAGCTTTGACGAAGGAGTGCGCGAGATCGCCGACGTCGAGCCCGGTATGGTGCTCGAGGGTGTGGTGACGAATGTGACCAAGTTCGGCGCCTTTGTCGATGTCGGCGTCCACCAGGATGGGCTGGTGCACATCAGCGAACTCTCCAACCGCTTCATCAAGGACCCTTCAGAAGCCGTCAAGACAGGGCAGATCGTCAAAGTGAAGGTGCTCAGCGTGGATTTGAAAGCCAAGCGCATCGCGCTCTCGATCAAGCAATTGACGGCGCCCTCGCCGCGCCCGATGGGAAAGCACGAAAAGCTCGCAGCGAGGCACGACAAGCCAACTCCCAAGCCGCAGCCCACGATGGACGAAAAGCTTGCCGCGCTGTCCGCGAAGTGGAAGGTCCGATAGAGCGAAGGCCGGCGCTGCGCCTCGAAGCGACCGATATGGACGCCGCCTCCCTTGTCAGCGAAAACAGGGAATCCTTCACTTGCGACGCGGAGGAATATCATTGTCGCGACGGCGAACCGCGCCGATAGTAAGGATATCGGCCGACAGGCCGGGGCAAGAAGCAGGCACCTGCGCGGAACCCGGCCTTACGCGGTTGGAGGAAGATGGAATGAAAGACAAAGACAAGCAGGGGCGGGCGGTTGCGGAGCGGGATGGAGCGTCTTCGAACGGCATCAAACTGGGCGGGGACCTGCCGGCGCCGTCTCTGGCCAATAGCAAGACACTGCGATTGGGCAAGGATTGCGACTACGACCGCGAACTGCGCCGGCTGCAAATCGAACTCGTCAAGCTGCAGGAATGGGTTCGCCACGAGGGCTTGCGCGTGGTGGTGCTGTTTGAAGGCCGGGACGCGGCCGGCAAGGGCGGAGCCATCAAGCGCATTACCGAATCGCTCAACCCCCGCGTCTGCCGGGTGGTGGCGCTGGCCACTCCTACGGAGTGGGAAAAGGCGCAGTGGTACTTCCAGCGCTATGTGGCGCACCTGCCCGCGGCCGGAGAAATGGTCCTGTTCGATCGCAGCTGGTACAACCGGGCGGGCGTTGAGCGCGTGATGGGCTTCTGCACCGAGACGCAGTACCTGGAATTCATGCAGAGCTGCCCTGAGTTTGAGCGCATGTTGGTGCGGTCCGGGATTCGTCTCATCAAGTACTGGTTTTCCGTCAGCGACGAGGAGCAGGAACGGCGCTTTCAGGACCGCATGAAGAACCCGACCAAGCGCTGGAAGCTGAGCCCGATGGATCTGGAGTCACGCAAGCATTGGGCGGAGTACTCGCGGGCCAAGGACGAGATGTTTGCCATTACCGATACCAAGCAGGCGCCGTGGTTTGTCGTCAATGCGGAAGACAAGAAGTGCGCGCGGCTGAACGTCATCCGGCATCTTCTGTCGATGTTCAGTTATCGCGATCTGACGCCGGAGCCGCTGGCTTTGCCTCCGCTGGAGAAGTCGAAATACGTGCGCCCGCCCATCCACGAGCAGAACTTCATTCCCGAGGTTTATCGCGAGCCGGAAAAGAAATAAGCTGGCCGCCCAGCGCCCCGGCCTGCATTGCACCGGGGCATTGGTGTGGTGCCTTCAGCGCGTGGCTTTGGCTGCGCCGGTTTCGTCTTTGTAGAGCTTGCCGCCCTTCATCACGAAGGCCACATGTTCCAGCGTCTCCACATGGTCCAGTGGATTGGCAGTCACCGCGATCAGGTCGGCGTACTTGCCGGCTTCGAGCGTTCCCACATCCTTGGCGCGGTCGATCAGGTCCGCTGCCGATGACGTAGCCGCGCGGATGGCCCCGGCGGGCGTCATCCCGAATTTGACCATGTAGTGGAACTGCTTGGCGTTGTCTCCGTGGGGATAAACGCCGGCGTCGGTGCCGAAGGCGATTTTGACCCCGGCGGCTACAGCCTTGGCGAAGTTTTCGCGTTGCAGGCGCCCGACCGTCTTCTCCTTCTGCACCATCTCTTTGGGCAGACCGAAGTCGACGGCCTTTCCAAGGATGTAATCGTCGTTGTAAATGTCGGCCACGAGATACGTGCCGTGCGTCTTCATCAACTCGATCCCCTCGGCGTCGATAAGGCTGCCGTGCTCGATGGAGTCGACTCCGGCGCGGACCGCATCCTTGATGCCCTGGGTGCCGTGAGCGTGGGCGGCGACCTTGCGCCCTGCGCGATGCGCCTCGTCAACGGCCATCTTCATCTCCTCGTAGGTCAACTGCTCGGCGCCCGGCTTGTCGCCGGCTGAGAGCACGCCACCGGTGGCCAGAATCTTGACGACATCGACGCCGTACTTGACCTGTTCGCGAACCACATGGCGAACCTGTTCCGGCCCGTCGGCGATGGAGTAGTCGCGCTCCGCGGGATACATCATGTTTTCCACGGGCGGAGCAAAGCCATTCATGTCGCCGTGGCCGCCGGTGATGGTGATGGGCGGGCCGCTGGCCACCACGCGCGGGCCGGGGATGAAGCCCGTGTCAACGGCACGGCGCAGATCCACGGCGAAGAAGGGCTGCGAGCCCACGTCGCGCACGCTGGTGAAACCGGCTTGCAGGGTTCTGCTGGCGTTGACCACGCCGTTGAAGCCGCCCTGGAACGGCGTGAATTTGACCTCGTTGATCGGATCGTACTGGTCGGCGCGCGCCTCAAGGTGGGTGTGGCAGTCGATGAGGCCCGGCAGCACCCACGCTTGCGAGAGATCAACCACCGTAGCGCCGGCGGGGATGGAAACCTGGTCCGCAGGCGCGACCTTGACGATGCGTTCGCCTTCGACCACCAGCACTACGCTGTCGCGGAGCTGATCGCTTGTGGCGTCGAACAGATGGCCCGCCTTGATATAAACCGTGGCGGGCGGCGCGGGGGCAGCGGTTTGGGCCAGAGCCGTGGGCAGTGCGATGGAGAGCGCGGCGAGAGCAAGAAACGAGCGGAAAAGCCTGGAGTGGGTGCGGGACAAGAGGGGCTCCTCAAGGAGAAAAGTCAATTTCGGGCATTATAGAAAACGCGTGCGCCATCCGGCGGGGAACGAAGAAGGTCGGGCCGGATTTTGGGGAACCGGCCCGGGCGATTGGCGGATAAAGGAGTGCAGGACAGACGATCGAGTTGCGTGTTGCGCCAGGTCTGTGACCGGATGAAGAAGTTTCATTGAGTTCATGCTTTCCCAGGTCTCAAAATCGAGACCTGGGGCACCCATCAGTGGTACAAAATCAAGCGGTCAGAGACCTAGAGGGTGGCATCGACCGTAGCGGTGGTGGTGGCGCCGTCCTTGGGTACGGTTGCGGGGATGGGCAGGGTGCTGGATACACTGCGCAGGCCTTCCAAGGCCGCTGAGGTGATCGTTGCGCTGGAGGAACTGAACACAGACACGGAGTAGGCTCCGGTGACCGTACTCACTACTGGAGCCTTGGTTGTCGAGGCTGGAATTACCCAGGAATAGGGGAGAGCCACCGTGCAGGTAGCGGTCTTGCCACTGACGGCCAGGGAAGCAGACGCTGTCTCCCCGTAATCGATCTCCGTGGGCGTTGAAGACTCAGTGACGGAGATTTCAGTGATATCCACATTGCAGAGCAGCGTCGCCCCCTTGGGAAACGTGGAATCGATGGCGATGTTGAAGGTCACTTCGTACTTGCCAATGGTGGGCGTTGTTGTGGCTGCTTGGGGCACGGCGCGGGCGAGGGGATGAAACGCGCCGGTCTGGGGGTCCTGATAGCCGAAGACTTTGGTGTGCCGGGAGGCGGTTTGCACCGACTGGGCTGCGGTCGATGCCGATCCCGCCAGGGCGATTCCAAGCGCTATCGAGGCAAGGCCTGCGAAGGGGAAGATGCGCATCGCGGGTTTCCTTTCTCCGGAAAACTCCGGAGCGCCAGTGTACGTCTCCTCGTATCAGGAGTGCGAGCGTAATTTTATCGGTATTTTGGGTTAATCCTTGCCCGCAGTCGGGATGCGCAGGCAACGCGAACTCAGTCCTGGAGCCCAGGGAGGGCCCGATTGGGCACACACATCCATCCAGGCAGCGATAGTGCCTGGCGCGCCAATAAAGGAGCTCGGAAGGTAATCTTCTGAGCAGGACTGGGCCCCGGTCCGGGGGCCCTCGCCTAGAGCGATTCAGCCGGCCGTTTGTGCCTTCTCTTGCTCCGCTGTTTCAGGTAGTGGAGTTCGCGACAGGCTGGGCACTCCCAAGGGTAGTAGCCGAACAAAGGGTAGATGGCGTTCTCCAGGAAGCCTTTCCTTTGCAACCTATAAATCTGGGTACCGCTGCAGACCGGACAATGTACTTTGGAAGTCTCTCGAATCTCCTGCACTGATATCCCGCTTGCCATCAGTCACCCCTTTGGGTAGCAATCAATCCTCAACATCAAGAGACGGTCACGGTTCTCTTGAAATTTCACTACGAAAATAAACTGCTCACCCACCGTCAGGGGAACGGGACGCTTGCACAGAGCTTTTTCGATTCAAACGTTTCCATTTCGTGGGAGTTGGAGATGGCTTTTTCGTGAAGGAAAGGCCACTCAACTGCGTAACTTACGTAATGGACCGAATCGAAAATGCCGTAGCCATCCACCAATCATATCGAGCCGAAAAATGCGTTGGCGAGTAAACTCGCCGAGAGAAAAACAAAATCAGTGGAACTTTCTTCCATGGTAACGCTACAGACGGAAAACATGACCAAATATCTATCGATCACCGCGCCGTCTACATCATTCCTTTAGCCGGGCCAGTCCTTGACTTGCCAGATCGGCAACAGCCTTGGCCAGCGTTTCCGAAGCATTCAACGACTCCGGGCGCTCCAGCCTTAGGTTCAATTGGAGGGCAAAATCGCGAAAGAGATGATCCACGTCGTACAAAATTTCGACATGATCGCAGAGAAAGCCGATCGGTTGAAGAAGAAGAGTTTTGACGCCCGAGGCGGCAACAGATTGCAACGTCTGCTCGACGGTTGGCCCAATCCATGGTCCGCCGCTGGCGCCCTGGCTTTGGAAGGCAAACCACCACTGCGGAATCTCAGGCACGCGGGCGGCCACCAGTTCCGCTGTATGCTTGGCTTCCTCGGCGTAGGGGTCTGCGGCGTTGCCGGGCCAGTGGCGGGGCTGAACGTCACCGGCCGCGGGGGTCTGAATTGTTCTGCACGGAACGCTATGCGCGGTGAACAGCACCGGGACCGGCGTGCCCACTTCCGTGCTGAGGCTGGTCCATGCGGGCCTGAGCCGCTCTGCGAAAGCTTCGATCAGGAGCGGATGCTGTGCCCAGCCCTCGGTGAAGTCGATGCGCAAGCCCCTCGCCTCCGCTTCGACCGCGCGGCGATAGAGGCCGACGCTGGTGCGCGAGTTGTGCGGCGCGAGGCAGATAACGGCGGCTTCTTCCACGCCATCGGCGCGCATCTGGCGGACCACGTCGGGGATGTAGGGCCGCCAGTTGCGCATGCCCACGTAGACGGGCACGGGCTCATCGCCGGATGCCAGCTCGGCTTCAACCAGACGGGCCTGTGCGAAGGTGATTTCAGTGAGCGGGCTGTGGCCGATGAGCGAGTAACGGTGCTGAATCTCGTCGATGACCGCCTGCGGGAGCGGCCGTCCGCTGACCACGTTGCGCAGGTACTCGGGAATCTGCTCCGCGGTTTCGGGGGTGCCGTGGGCGAGCAGGAGAACGGCGCGCTTAGCCATGCGCAGCCTCCAGCCGGAATTCCTTGACCATGCGGACGACAGCCTGCACGTTCTCGACTGGCGTGCCGGGGACGATGCCGTGGCCCAGGTTGAAAATGTGACCGGGGCGGCCGTTGGCGGCGCGCAGAATCTCCTTCACGCGGAGTTCGAGGACTTCCAGCGGAGCAAAAAGGGTGATGGGGTCGAGATTTCCCTGCACGGCATGGCCGTGGCCGACCGACCGCCAGCCTTCGTCGAGAGGTTGTCGCCAGTCCAGTCCGATCACGTCGGCGCCGGTCGAGGCCATCTGGCTGAGCAGGCCCGCAGTTTCGACGCCAAAATAAATGACTGGCACGCCCATCTGCTGCACGGCACGGACCAGGCGCTTTGAAGCTTCGAAGGCGTAGTCGCGATAGTCGGCCAGGCCCAGCGAGCCCACCCAACTGTCGAAGACCTGGATGACGTCGGCGCCGGCCTGAACCTGAAGGCGGCAATAGTCTTCGAGCACCTTGACGATCTTGTCCAGCAGCAGGCGCCAGGAGGCTGTGTCGCGATACATCATCTGCTTGGTGTGGATATAGTTTTTTGAGCCGCCACCCTCGATCATGTAGCTGGCCAGGGTGTAGGGCGCGCCGCAAAAGCCGATGACACCCAGGCGGTCGCGGAAGTGGGCGGCCACCTTCTCAACGGCGCGGGCCACATAGGCCAGATCGTCCGCGCGGTCAGTGCGCAGGGCGCGCACATCCTCGGAGGTGCGGACCGGGTGGTGGACCACCGGGCCCTCGCCGGCCTGGAACTCGAAAGGCAGGCCCATGGGCTCAAGCGGCAGCAGCAAGTCGGCAAAAATGATGGCCGCGTCCACGCCCAGCTTTTCCGCGGCGGTGATGGTGACCTCGGCGGCAATTTCCGGCTGCTTGCAGATTTCGACCAGCGTGTGGTGCTTGCGAACGTCGCGATATTCCTGCATATAGCGGCCAGCCTGGCGAAGAAACCAGACCGGGGTGCGGTCCACGGGACGCCGAAGACACGCGCGGACAAAGCGGCTGCCGTCGAGAATGGTTTCTCCAACGGTTGCGTTCTCGTTTGTTGTCTTCATGCCTCTTGATTTTACCCGGTGCTTTAGGACTTACCGGGACTCAGGAATGTGCCGAACAGTCTGCAGCGATTCTCCGTCGAAGATCGGCGGCGGCAGCACCCGCGAAAACAGGCAAGGAGCGGCACCGGCGATCGGGCCGCTCCTTGAGTTTTGGAACTCGGAGTTTGAACGAGCTTGAAGGCTCAATGCTGCTGGCTTTCCCGAATCTTGCGGATATTCTCCAGGACTTTGTTCGCAGTGGCCGAGTTGGTTGTCATGTAGCCATCGGTCAGTGTCTTGAGGAAGGCCACGAGGTCATCTTCATCCGAATCCGACAGTCCGAGGTTTCCGATCGTAGTGTCCTGGTTTGCGGCTACCTCCGGCTGCGGCCAGCAGGTCTTGGTTACGCCTGGGTCGTTGGGGGTTGAGCATTTCATATCTCGGGTATTGTAGAAGTGCACCACTTTCTTCAGGCTCTTCAGATACCCATTGTGCATGTACGATTTGACGAACCCGGGGTAGGGCCGCTGGTCAACGTTGCGAAGGGTCGGCACCTGCATCTTGCCGTTGAACGAGGTGGCATATTGCACCCACGACTGATCGGGGACCGGAGTTCCCTGCGCTCCGCTGAGGAAGGCTCCGACGCCGAGGTCGACGTAGTTGAACCCCTGCGGATTGGCCACAAAGCCGTACTGATCGGGCGTGCTCTCGTAGTAGTAGGGGATGCTCAGGTTCTTGGGCAGGCCCAGGTTGGACGACGTAAAATCGGTGAAAAGCGGCGCAGCATCCGCAACGCTGCCCCCGGTGGCTCCGTTGGCGTTGCCGCTCAAGTGGCAGGTATTGCACTTGCCCTGACCATTGAAAAGCTGGTAGCCGTGCTGCTCCTGCGAAGTGAGCGTAACCACTCCTGCAAGGTAGCCATCGAACTTGGACGAGAAGGCATTCACGGTCGGCGAAGCCTCATAAGAGGCGATCGATAAAGCAAACTGGTCGTAGACGGTTTTCGCCCGCGCCCGGTCTTCGGAACTGAGGCTTAATTGCGGCCCCACTCCTCCCTTGCCTGCCGGGGTGCTGCAAACCTTTTGAGCGTCTGCCGGCCATTGAATCAACTGGATTGCCGATCCCCAGACCTTGATAAACAGCGAAGCGTAACGCCCCGTCGCTATCCGGTAGGCAACGCACGCACTATCTGGCAAGCCCATTTCCACGGGGTTGGTCGGCGGCCCTTGCGCCTGCTCAGCCGCGGGGCTCTGGAGCCTCCACCCGGTGGCGCGCATATCCCAGAAGTTTCCTCCGTAGAAGTCTTGCTGGGTGGAGTTGTAATGCAGAACCGGCGCCAATGTCGCATAGGTATAACTCATCGGCTTGCGAGGGCTGAAGCGGCCTTCGACCGACCCGGGATACGCGACCGTGGTTGAATTCAGCACGTGGCTTGCTCCTGTGTATCCAACTTGCGGCATGTGGCAGGTACTGCAGGCTTCGTTCTGGTTCACGGAGAGCGTTGTGTCGAAAAGTTCCAGCTTCCCGAGCGTCTGAATTTGGTGCATGGAATCGAGATCGGTATTCTGAAGCTGAAGAGTCTGGGCTTCAATCCTATCGATCTGAGCTCGGATACGCTGAAGCTCAGCCGCGGCTCCAGGTGGCAGCGGGTAGTCTGCGGACGCTTCGGTTCGCGATTGGCCGGCTCCGCCCATATTTGCAGCTGAAACGTTATGAATGACGAAAGACAGCACCACCGCAGTCAGCAGAGCGATTGTGATGATGCTCCAGGGGAGAATTCGTTCCCGCATGGTGAGCCTCCTTTCTTCCAATTTTTGGTGGCTGGCGTGCGATTCTTGTTGGTGGGTTTACGGTGGGGCACTGCAGCGCGGACTTCGACTCCCCTTCTCGGGGCAGACACGGAATTAAGGGCCGCATCCTAATATGTCAGCAGCGCGCTTTGCAGAGAATCAGAAGCCAGAGGCAATGACGAATCAGAAACCAGACGCAACGACCTCGTATGGGTCTTGCGGAAGGCGACTGCCAAGTCGTCTAAGAAACTAAGACCGGCGCAACGCATCGAACCGAGGCATGAACTGCCCGGGGATCGTACCTTGGTTGCTCTAGATCAGAACATATGAGCGACGCGAAGGAAGATCGATCCTTCCGCGGCGGGGATGGGACTCCACTTCCCGCATTGACGCTGATGCAGCGCTCACTGCAAGGGTTGCCCAAGAATCGAATCGACTCCGGTACAACGACGTTTCGCTTGGAGGATGTCGGAAGCTCTCGCTTGAGCTGCTGCGGCGAAATATATATCTTGGATTCCACCCTTTTTGAGCCATCGGCCGCAAACAAAAAACGGCCCCCGCGCTTTGCGGGGGCCAGGTTGCCTTGGTTCTCTCGTGTTTCGAGAGCTTGATTGGCGGCCGAACGGCGGGGTGGGCCGTCGGGCGGAGAGAGCCTCGGGGGAGGGGCTGCGGCTGTTAGGGCCGCTCCGCACCGGTCGAGGAAGCCGCGCCATGGGGGGACGCTTCTTCCTGGGCCGCCAAACTGTTTTCCATCAACCGGATATGCACGGTGCTGGTTCTGACCGGCTTGTCGTCGGCATCGGCTTGGCCATGGGCGTTGCCGAGGGCGACGGCGTGCAAACGGTAGACGGGAATGTCGTGGTCAATGACCAGATAGCGCTTGACCGCTTCGGCCAGGCGCGCAGAGTTCTGGATGCCGGTGCTGCCGGCTGCGGGCGCGTGCCCCTCGACTTCCAGGATGTAACCCTTGCGGCCGCTCAGGTTAGCCGCCAAGTCGTCCAGTTGCTTGCGTGCCGCTTCTGACAACACCGGTTGTCCGTGGCGGAACGGAACTTCGACTTCGTTCACCTGCTTGTACTGGTCAAGGCCACTGACGGTGGTGTTCAACTGGTCGACATGGCCGCTTGCGGCTTGGGCTGTGCCATTGGCCTGCTGGGCCTGCGCTCCGGCGGCTGTGGCCGTCTGGTTGGCCGTGTCGGCCGTGGACTGGGCCTGGCGAATGCCTGCTTGCGCCCGCGCGTCCACGTCCTGGATGTCCTTTGCATTCTTGGCGTTGACTTCATCCAGCTCGTTGAGCTGGTCCTTGATGGGTTGCACCCTTTTGTCGACCCACTTCTTTCGCGCAAAGGGATTGACGCGGCCCCAGAACCCCTCCCTTTCATCCGTGTTCAGCGGAGTGACCGCTGGAGCGGATGGTGGGGTCTGCTGCGATTGGGCTGCAGCCGGCGCGTTGGTCTGGTCGGTTTGAGGCTGCCCCTGCTGTGCGAACGCGGGGATCGCGATTGCAGATGCCAGCACGATAAGAGCGAGCTGGCCAGGGAACAAGGTCCGGGAAGATACGGCGGTATTCATCGAGTGCATACCCTCAAGGTTGTTTCTCCGCCAACTACGCGGGGTGAGCGATCTTGTCTGCTCGCTCATGAGGGTTGCAATGCCCGTGCCAAACCTGCCGGCTCGGGAGAGAAAGTTTGTATTTTGTTTGAATTGTTTTACTTGCGGAGGAGAGATGGAGAGGAGTGGGGCGCGGGACCCGAAATCGGCGACGACCCTGGTATGTAATTCCTTCCGGGAAGGGCATTTTCTACTTGGTAGATCCGGAGGGTGAAGCTGTTTTTGTCTCGACGTGCTATTTTGTTTCGACGTGAATGACGCGTATCTCCGGATAGGCGCCGTCCCAGTCCGGTGAGACTGCGTCGAAGATCAGGCGGAAATCCTGCTCAGCGCCCGGCTTGAGCGGAGCCGCGGAGACCGGCTCGATGTCGATATAGGGCTCGCGCATACGAATGAGTTTCAGCGGCTGCGTCTCGTTCTGCGCCACTTCGTGGGCATAGTTACGAAACAGCACCTGCACGGTGACCGCGGTGACGGTTCGCCCGCCTGTGTTGGCAATGCGCCCGTCCAGATAGGTGACCTTGCCTCCGGCCAGGTTGCCGGATTCGCTCATGGCCAGGTGGGTCAGCGGCAGGCTGCCCGCGTACGGATCCAGAGCGGCGGAGATAGGCGTCACCTTGACCGTGCTCCTGCCGTGTTCCATGGTCAGGATGGCCGCCGCGGCAACCACCAGAACCACCGCGGCGGCCACCACCAGAGGCAACCAGTTGCGTTCGCGCTTCTCGGCGGATGGAATCAGTTCGGGGCCAGTGTTCACGAGCGGAATTTTACACCTGTTACCGAAGGAATGCTCCGGCCTCTCTCGTTCTTGTGATTGGAGGCATGGATTCGCCTTCCAAGTCGATAAGCGGAACAGTGTAACGATCCCGTCCGATTCTGCACCATTTGTTCGTAGGCGTTTTTTCGGTTGTCTGGTTCTCTCGCTGTTTGCACGTGTGGTTCCCGGCGAATGTTTAGTATCCCCTGCGGGCGGCCCGGCGTCTAAGAAGTAAGCACTCCCGGAACCACCAGCTTCAACATTTCGTATCCTTTGCCGAAAGGCACAGAAAGGCAGACCTGCGATGCAGCGCTCCCCAAAAACCGCATCCAGCCCGCCCGCGGCGCACGCCGGCGGAAGTGCATCTTCGCGTCCGGTGGAAGACCGGGTTTACCAGGCAGTGACGGTCGTCGCCATCCTGATGGTGCTGGGCAGCCTCTGGATCTTCTGAAGGCTTGACGCCCGGCGGTGACCGGGACGGCCGGAAAGCGAGCGTCCCGCAGCCGCTCACCCTGCGCGGCGCATGGATTCTTGCAGATCAGTCTGGGAATCCCACGTCGCAAAGGCGAGACATGCGGCACATCGCAAATTTTCCAGGCTCACATTCTGCCATCACCCGAAGCGGGCGCGCCTGACACCTGTCTGGCGGAAGTCCTTGCCCGCCATTTCGACGCGGATGCACATTTCAGCCAGACGGGATCTCATGCGGTCGCCGATGCGGTCGCCGAGGGTGGGTTCGCGTGCGGCGCGCTCGGCATCGTTTTTGGCGCCGCTGCCGGCGGACAGGTCGGCGTAGTTGGTGGTAATGATGGTGGTCTGCTTGTCGTTGTAGCGGGTGTTGAGGATGAGGGCGACGGTGTCCCAAACCCACTCGTTGGGCTTTTGCGCGCCCAGGTCATCGAGTACCAGAACTTCGGCGGCAAAAACCGGCTTGAGCAGTTCAAGTTCGGTGGTGTTGACCTGCGGGTTGTAGCTGTTCTGGATGTTCTTGAGCAGTTCGCGGTAGTCGCAGAAAAGGCCCTTTACACCGCGCTCGCGCACCAGTCGCTGCAACACGCCCACGGCCAGGTGGGTCTTGCCCACGCCGATGGAGCCGGTGAAGAGCAGTCCCTTGCCGGCCGTGTCCACCGGGTAGGCATCTACGAATTTGCGTGCAATGCGCAGGGCCTCAGCCAACGAACGATCAGCCCCGTGATAGATCTCATAGGCGTCGAGCGAGCAATCCCGGTAGCGGTCGGGAATGTGCGTAGCAGCCAGGCGGCGTTCTTCGCGCTCCATCTCCTGGCACTCGCAGGCGCGCGAGACCCATTTTCCCTCGCCGTTCATGACCCGAACCAGACCGACACCACCGCAAATTGCGCACTCACTCATCTCTTCAAGCGTAGCGCACCTGCCGGGTTGCTGTGCCGGTGCGCTGCGGAACTGCTGTTGTGGAAAGGAGCGGTCCTTGTGGAAAACGGTTTGGCCAGAGTCCGGCTCAATTGCCTACAATCGGAGCCGGAGACGACCGTGGCTATTTCTGGCCCGCTGCCTGTCGCCGGCAATCCATGGAGACCTGCTCGTGAATCGAATCATTTTGCGTAATTTCTTTTGTACGGCCGTGGCCCTGGCCGGGCTGCTTGTCCCAACGCTGCTCGCAGCGCAGGAGCCTGGAACCCTGCCCGAGACTAAGGCGCCGGCCGCAAAACCGCCAGCGCCCGCTCCGGCCGCCGCGCCGGCTAACACAGCGTCCAGCGCCAGCGAATACAATCCAAAGCTCGACTGGCCCTGGCTGGGCAGGTTCAAGGAGGCCGATTTGTCGCTGGGTTCCCCGGCGGCGGGCGAAAGCCGCGTCGTCTTCATGGGCGATTCGATCACCGACTTCTGGAAGCTCAACGGCCCGGCAGGAGCGTTTCCCGGCAAACCCTACATCAACCGCGGCATCAGCGGGCAGACCACGCCGCAGATGGTGCTGCGCTTCCGCCAGGACGTGATCGCGCTCCAGCCGAAGGTGGTCGTGATCCTGGCGGGGACCAACGATATCGCCGGCAACACGGGGCCGATGACGCTGGAACAGACCGAGGACAACCTGGCTTCGATGGCCGATCTGGCCGCCGCCAACCACATCCGCGTGGTGCTGTGCTCCGTGCTGCCCGCCTTCGACTATCCGTGGAAGCCGGGCCTGACGCCTGCGCCCAAGATTCTGGCCATCAATGCCTGGATGAAGGCTTACGCGGCAGAGAAGGGCTACATCTATGTGGACTACCATGCGGCGATGAAAGACCAGCGCGATGGGCTGCCCGCCAACCTGAGCAGGGATGGAGTGCATCCGCTGCCGGCCGGCTACGCGGTGATGGCGCCGCTGGTCGAAGCGGGGATCGAGAAGGCGCTGGCGCAGTAGGCGGTTGCTAGCTGAAAGCTGACAGCAGCATCATCTACCCAAGGGCACAGATGTTAGCTGTCAGCCGCCGCCCCCCAAAGCTTTTGCTTGGGTGTGGTCTCTGACCCCCAAACCCGTGGAATTGCCTTCCGCCCGAAATGCCTCTACAATAGGAGAATTGCAGGAAAGGTCTGTCTAGAGCGATGCCCAAGGAAAAGATTCATCCCAATTATGCCGCGGTGCGGGTTATTTGCGCCTGCGGGAACAATTTTGAGACCCGTTCGACCCACAAGGGCGACATTCACGTGGAAATCTGCTCGGCATGCCACCCGTTCTTTACCGGTAAACAGCGCCTGGTAGACACAGCGGGCCGCGTTGAGCGCTTCCGCCGCAAGTATGCCAAGTCCGACGGTGCACAGGCAGCAGCAGCCGCCAAGTAACCGGCGCGCCGCAAGCGGCCAGCAGGATCGGGGCCTCCGCCTAGGCGGAGGCCCCGCTGTGTTGCAGGACGAAAAGAAATGTCTGTGTGCAAGCCGTACGTCTTGCATTTGAGATGGGATCACGATGCCGCGCGCGAAACGCTCGATCCAATCCGCTACAACCGTCAATGGCTTCTCTCTGATCTGGCATCTGCATCGCGAACAGCAATGGTTCACGGCCGATGGATGGAAGGGGGTCGCCATTCATGTCAGGGTTGCGGAGGGCGTGCGCCGGGAACTTGTTCTTGAGTTTCCGCCGGTGATCACGAAAAATACCGACGCCATGCGAGATGCCCCTCCCCGGGTCCCCGTTTCGGCGGCAATGGTCGAGGCCGGCATTCGGGAAGCGATGGCTGCAGGCTGGGATCCCGGTTCGCGCGGCCAACCGTATTTCTACCAGGTCAGCGAACCGGCGGACTGACTTCAAGCGCGTAGTTCCTGGATTTGTCGTTCACATCATGGTTTTGTCGCCCAGATCGGTGCAAGAATCATTGGACCGGGTACTCACGGTGGCTTGAAAGGGCCATAATGAGCCCTTGATTGTTGGGGCGACTGCAGCTTGAACGGCGCCGAAAGACCGCATCGGCGTAGGTGGGAGCACACGGCGTTTGGTGTGAATGAGGGTTCTCATGGCGGGCAAGGGCTTTACCGTGAAGAAGGACTGGGACAACCCCAGGGAGCACGCGATGCCTGCCGAGGCGCGGGTGCCCGCCGAGGTGCGCCTGGGGCCGGTCGTGGTGGCTCCTGCCACGGTGCTGGCTCCCATGGCCGGGGTCACGGACACGGTCTTCCGGCGGTTCATTCGCCACGCCAGTTTGTTCACGGCTTCCACAGGTTCCGGGTCGACTTCGGGTGACGGCGAGTCGTCCGTTGACTCGGTCGTGACCAATGCGCAGTCCGGCTGCGGCCTGCTGATGACCGAATTCACCTCGGCCGACGGCTTGGCCCGGATGCGGGAGACCAAGCGGCGGCGCTATCTGACGTTTTACGACGACGAGCACCCCATTGGGGCGCAGTTGTTCGGGGCCAATGCCGAGACGCTGGCCGAAGCGGCGCGGATTGTGGAGGATACGGGCTTCGACATCGTCGACTTGAATCTGGGCTGCCCCGCCAAGCGGGTGGTGGGTTCGAACGGCGGCTCCGGTCTGCTGCGCGACCTGCCGCGGATCGGTGAGATTTTTCGCGCGGTGCGCAAGGCGGTGACCATTCCGTTCACTGTCAAGTTCCGCATGGGCTGGAACGACAAGGACATTGTTTGCCTGGAGTTGGCGCGGATGGCCGAGGCCGAGGGGCTGAACGCCGTGGCGCTGCACGCCCGCACCCGCGAACAGGGATACAGCGGCCAGGCGCGCTGGGAGTGGATTGCCCAGGTGAAGCAGGCGGTGCGGATTCCGGTGATTGGCAACGGGGACATTCGCACGCCCGAGGACGCGGCCGCCATGGTGGCCCTGACAGGCTGCGATGCGGTGATGATCGGCCGCGCCGCGCCGGCTAATCCGTGGATTTTCCGCCAGATCGCCCAGTACACGGCGACGGGCAGCTACGAGCGGCCCACCGATGAGGACCGTTATCGCATGATCCGGGCCTATTTCCAAATGCTGCTGGACGAGGCGGAAGCCACCAAGGACCTGCCCCGCGATGCGCGCATGGGCGAGACGGCCGGCAAAATGAAGCAGTTTGCCACCTGGTTCACGCACGGCGTGCCGGGGGGGGCCAAGCTGCGGGCAGCCATCTACCAGGCGCGAACCGGCGCAGAAGTGCTGTCCCAGGTGGATGCATTCTTTGTCGCCCGGCTTGCTGCGGGTGCGGAGCCTGGCGCGGAGTCCGAAGACGACCGGGCGGCGGACTTCCCGGAGGATATGCTGGTCTGCGACTAGACGGCCGGGGCCGGATTGCCAGCGGACTCCTGCGGTGGAATACTTGTGCCGGAATCAGTCGAGGTGCTCGCCGCACCATCGATTCCAAGGAGTCGCCCGACCGTGTCGCCCATTTCTCCTGCGCTTCCTCTCGCCGCACCGTTTCTCACCGAACAGGATTACGCAGCCTACACCGAAGAGCAGCACGCGGTGTGGGCTGAACTGGCGCGCCGCCGCATGGACCAGCTTGAGCAACATGCTGCCCGGGAGTATCTTGACGGCTTTGCGTTCATCGGCCTGGCCCGCGACCGGCTGCCCGTCTTGAGAGTCATCTCGCAGAGGCTTGAGCCGCGCACCGGCTGGCAGACGACACCAGTCAGCGGCTTTATGCCGGGGCCTGCTTTTTTTGAGATGCTGGCCGCGCGCCGTTTCCCCACCACCACCTGGCTCCGCAGCCGTGATTCGCTCGAATACACGCCGGAACCGGACATCTTTCACGATGTCTTCGGCCATGTGCCCATGCACGCCCATCCGGTGTTTGCCGACTTTCTCGCGCATTACGGCCAAATCTGCTCCCGCATCGACGACAAGGCAATTCTGGAGCGCATTGGCCGCGTCTTCTGGTACACGGTCGAATTCGGTCTCATCCGCCAGGAAGGCCGCATAAAGGTCTACGGCAGCGGGCTGATCAGCTCCAACGGAGAGTGTTCCAGGGTTCTGGCGGGCGGCTGCCAGGTGCGCGATTTCGATGTCGACGAGGTTCTGCGCACGCCGGTGAAAGTGGACCAGATGCACAGCCTGCTCTTCGCCATCGAGAACTTTGAGCAGATTTATGAAGCGATGCACGCGATCGAGGAGCGCATTGCCGCTGGGACGCTGCTGAAGGACTGATTTGGACTCTCAGCCTGCGCTGCTGAACCGTCGCGGGAAGATGCGCGGGACTTAACAGGACTCGACCGCCAGCGCCACGGCGTTGCCGCCTCCCAGACAAAGAGCGGCAATGCCTTTCGTCTTGCCGAGCCGCCGCAGGGAGTAGAGAAGCGTCGCCAACACCCGTGCTCCGCTGGCGCCGATGGGGTGACCGATAGCCACCGCGCCTCCCTGGACGTTCACCTTTGCCAGGTCGAGATCCAGGTCGCGATTCACGGCCATCGCCTGCACGGCGAAGGCCTCGTTCAATTCGAACAGATCAACGCTTGCGAGCGGCCAACCGGCTTTTGCAGCCACCTTGCGCACCGCCTCGATCGGCGCCAGGCCGAACCACTCCGGCTCTCCGCCGCTGGTGGATTGGGCACGGATGGCGGCCAGCGGCTTGAGGCCAAGTTCCGCTGCCCGGTCGGCGCTCATGACCACCATGGCCGCGGCGCCGTCGTTCACGCCCGGCGAGTTGCCGGCGGTTACCGTGCCGCCCACCTGAAAAGCCGGCTTGAGGCGGGCCAGGATTTCGACGGTGGTTTCGGGGCGGATCGATTCATCGTTGTCAAAGAGGCGCGGCTTTTCGCCTTTTTTTGCTGCAGGAACTTCGACGGGCAGAATCTCTTCGCGGAAGAAGCCCGCTGCCGTGGCCGAGGCGGCACGCCGGTGTGACTCGGCCGCAAACGCGTCCTGCTCCTCGCGGCTGATGCCGTACTTGGCCGCGATCATCTCCGCGGCCACGCCCATGTGGAATCCTCTGTAGATTTCCCACAGGCCGTCGTAGATCATCGAGTCCACCAGCGCGCCATTGCCCATGCGATAGCCGGATCGGGCCTGGGGCAGCAGATAGGGCGCGTTGGTCATCGATTCCGTGCCGCCGGCGATGACGATTTCGGCGTTTTCCGTCTGGACGGCCTGCGCGGCCAAAGCCACGGCCTTCAGTCCCGAGCCGCAGACTTTGTTGATGGTGAGTGCACCCACCTGCGGTGGCAATCCGCCAAAGAGAGCAGACTGGCGCGCAGGATTCTGGCCCAGCCCGGCCTGAAGGACGCAGCCCATAATGCACTCGTCCACGCTGGCGGGCTCAATGCCGGCGCGGCGCACGGCTTCGCGCACGACAAGCGCGCCCAACTGAGGCGCGGAAAAGGACTGGAGCGAACCCTGAAACCTGCCCACCGGAGTGCGTGTCGCCGAAACAATCACGACTTCCTTCATCGCCTGTTCTCCTCGAGTCGCGGAATGATAACTTCCCAGGGGAGCATCGATCAATGCGAAAGAAAAGACGTTCAAACGGTAACAAGCATTCCCGCCGTGGTTAGACAGAGCACGGGATGTTTCTTTCTGGCGGGAGATGGACGGGATGTCGGCAAGGCGCTCAGGCTTGCGGAGCGCGGTTCAGCAGGGAAACCCACTCCTGGGGGCGAACCGCTTTGCGCGGCACGCGAGAACGGTTCAACTTGAATCGGAGTTTCGTCAACCCGTGCAATGGCTGGTCGTCTTTGACAAACGGAATCAGCCGCTCGGCAACACGTTCCAACTGCGCCCGCTGCTGGTGAAACAGCTTGCCGTCCCTGGGCCGGAATTGCGACCACGCAATGGAGTGGACAAATCCTGCCGCACCAAACTCATCGGAACGAAGAATGTCTTCCACAAACACCCGGATTGGTCCGGAAAACACATTCAACGCGTCGTGCAGCGCCACCACGCCTGTGGGCAGTACATGAGGGAAGAAGCCATCAAAATCGGTTTTTGCGCCCTGGTAGGTATGGTCGCCGTCGATCCACAAAAACCGGATGGGGCGATTCCATCCGCTTGACACATCCTGTGAATAAGCGCGGTGGACTTCAACATGACTGCTCACGCCGGCCGTCTCGATGTTGTTCAGGAAATCCTGAAAGGACGAGGCCGCGGGGTCCAGCAATTCGGGCGAATTGTGCGGATCGATTGCCACAATGTTGCCCAGACCGTAATGCGCGGCCACCTTGGCCAGCATCACGGTGGACTTGCCCTTGAAGCTGCCGATTTCGACAATCGCGCCTGTCGTGGGCGCGCAGGCCGCGATCGTCCCCAGCAACCGGGCCTCGCTTTCCATCAGATAGCCGGGAACGTTGCGCGCCGCCTCCCAGGCAGCGTCGAGAACAGCGTCCAGATCGCGGGGAACTTCTATGGTTGCCAAAATGCTTTTCTCCTCAGGCCGGGCGGGAGTGGCGCAGGACCACGCAAATGGAGTGCGGACATGAGCCTGAAACGTCTGTTTATTATAGCTGGGGCTGCCTGCCGCGCGAACCAGCGACAGGCTCTCGCCGGAGGGCTGCCGGGGCGGAGAAATCTGCCGTCTTGCGCGTTCGGGAAAAGAACGGCAATCCGATGCAAATAGCATCGGCTGCGCCGGTGTTCTTGCTGGATTTTCACTTGGTGTCGATGGATTCCGCCCTGGGGAACCAATCTCCAGAGAAATTGGTTCCCAGGAGCAGGCGGCGTCAGTTGCCGCGCAGCAGCTTGAGCGCATTCGCGCGGTATATCTTCTCCAGCACATCGGACTCACCCGGTGACAAGTTCGGGAGTCGTGAGCCTCATAGTTCACTAAGGCCGACGGAATCCGTCCGGGGAGACGAGCGCACCCACTCTGGACGGACTCCGCAATCCGGTCGCGGTCCAAAGAAATATGACCTGACCCAAATTGCATCGCTCTGAGGTTGATGGCGAAAAATGCAAAATGAACTGTTTGGATGCACAGAAAGAAGTTCTACACTGATTGGCTTTGTCAGCGCTGATCCGCGCCTCTTTTGCGCTCGTTAGTTGGAGTTTCATGATGCGCAGCACAGTAATGCCCGGAAAGAATCCAGATTGATCTTGCCACTCGGGAATCGATTTGAAAATTCCCGAATCTTACCGGGATGCAGCTACCGCTATAGAATCGTCTACTGCACTGTAGCGGCAAAAAAGCAGATGCGTGGTTGAAATCGCAAATATCACTTGTATTATCAATAGTTTCTAATGGTCGGGGCGAGAGGATTCGAACCTCCGACCCTCTGCTCCCAAAGCAGATGCGCTACCAGGCTGCGCCACGCCCCGACATTCTTCGATTGTAGCGCGGATTTGTTTCCCGCTGGGCCTTGGGGGCAGGGCATGGGGCCTTTCCATCGAAGCGGGACCAAACCTCCAAACCCGATTCGATGCTACAATCGAGGAGATACATGGCGGCAGTAGTTCAGTGGCAGAACGCCTGACTGTGGCTCAGGATGTCGTGGGTTCGATCCCCACCCGCCGCCCCAATTTTGCACGGACCGCACGGGCCCAAAAAACCCATTTGCACGATTTGCCGAGTTTCCGTGATCCCGAAAATCAAAGAAGATGCAGGATTTGACGACGTAACCCCAGGGCTTCCGGCGGGTTTGGCCGCGATTCCTTCCGGCAGATCTGCGCCGCCACGCTGGTTGTCTCCGTTCGTGCCCCGGCGCGGGTTGGCCAATGGCCATCTACAGACAATTGTCGGGAACTATCTTCCCCGCCCGGCCTTTCGGCTGCCCGCAGTCTCGGAGGCCGTTGAAGTGGATCCGGCCGACAGCAGCTGTGTGCTTTGCCTCTGCCATTGGCAACCGGAGCCTGTGCGGGCCAAGCGGCTGACCCTGGTGCTGGTCCACGGTCTTGAGGGCTCATCGGACTCCCGCTACATCCAGGGCGTCACCGCACGTGCCTGGGACGAGGGCTGGAATGTCGTTCGCATGAACATGCGCAATTGCGGCGGTACGGAGAAGCTGACGCCCACACTTTATCACTCTGGGCTCTCCGAAGATGTGGGCGTGGTGGTGCGCCACTATGCCGAGCGGTTCGGCCTGGAGCGGGTGGCGCTGGTGGGCTACTCGATGGGCGGCAGCCTGGTGCTCAAGCTGGCCGGAGAGTGGGGCGACAGGGCACCGTTGTGCGCCGTGGGCGCGGTATGCCCAGCCATCGATCTGGCTCCCGGCTCCGACGCTCTGCACAAGCCGGCCAACCGGCTCTATGAGTGGAACTTCCTGCTCGGGCTGATGGCGCGTTTTCGCCGCAAGGCAAAGCTGTATCCCGGCATCTACCAAACCCAGGGCGTCGGCCTGATTCGCTCCATTCGCGAGTTCGATGACAAGATTGTGGCCCGCTATTGGAACTTCCGCGACGCCGACGACTACTACTATCGCGCCGCAGCAGCCCGTGTGGTAGACAAGATCGCCGTACCCACTCTCATTTTGCACGACCAGGACGATCCCTTTATTCGCCTGCTGCCGGACACGCGCGCCAAACTGCTCGCCAATCCCCACATCTCCCTGGTAGAAACGCGTCACGGTGGCCACTGCGCCTACCTGTCCCGCGACTCCGGCAACGACATACACTGGGCGGAGGCGACCCTGATCCGGTTTCTGCTGGCGGCAACCGCTGAAGCCAATGGAAGCTGACTGGGAGTTTGAGGTGGGCGGCGACGCGCCGGTCATCGATGCACGCTGGCCGGGACTTGTCGACCTGCAGCATAGCCCAGAGCGCGCCTGGGACTTGCCTGAAGCCGTGCAACTTCCCGCGCTGGCCGAAGCTCTGGTAAAGCTGAACGCGGCACTGTCGCCTGTCTGGACCTCAAAATGCGATGTCTGGGAGCACCTCGAATTGGACACGTGCGACCCCGGCGAACTGGACGTCCCAGCCGGTTGTTTCGCTCACGCTATGGGCTGCTACATCGACCTCCTGCCCAGGAGCGACCAGCAGTGGTCGCCTCCGCCTATGGCAGCCGGCGAATGCAGGCAGGTATGCAGCCGCCTCCATGACGTCCCGCTACGATGCTGCCGCGTGGACTTAGTTGTTCGCAGGGCTTTCCTCGTTCCGGACCGCATGGACTTGGGGATTACAGCATACCTGACGTCCTGCGGAGCGTCCCCGGCACAGGCTGCGCTCACCCTCCAGGCTGCCCTGGCGGCATTGGCAGATGCGCTCTGCCCCCACTCAACGTTAGAATGAGAGAGCGTCCGGGCGAGTAGCTCAATTGGATAGAGCACCGGCCTTCTAAGCCGGGGGTTGTGGGTTCAATCCCCGCCTCGCCCACCACTGATCATGACGGGTTGCCCATTTGGCAACCCGTTCGTAGTTTGTGACTGTGGTTCTTTGGGACCCTGGCGGGGCCTGCGTCGGGGCAGCTTGATTACGCGTTCCGCCTCGCTTGGTCGCGTGTGTGAGAATACCGCTCGAGCATTTTGGCGGACATCCATCCGGCGATCGCCTTCATGGTGGATTCTGGCAAGCCTGTCTCCCCAAGGGAAGATAGAAATGTGTGCCGCAAATCGTGCAGCCGGCACCACACCCCGGCGGCTTTCCTGCAGGCTGTCCAAGCCGTCTTCCACGAGCGGAACGGGATTGTGGAGTCCATGTCATAAATGGCAACCGCTCAGGTAAGGTGGGAATTGTGCTTGTCAAAGCCGTAGAGCTCACTGGGGAACACCTGGTGATCCGGCTTTGGGTCCTTAGCTGGGCACCGACCGCTCAACACCTGGTTGCTTTGAATCATCCGTGCGACAACGCCTATCATTGGCCAGGCTCGCATAGGAAGGAATAGAAAAAGCCGGAGCGGCAAATAGACAGACGAAAAATCTGCTGCTTGCAAGCAGCGAAGCCGACTGCCTTCTCAGCATTGCAGGTGTCCAGACCGGCTGCCTGATTGTCCTGGCGGTCGCCGAACCGCGCCGACTCAAAAACCTCACTGGACATGCGCGCTCCCGCAACATTTCATCGAAATGACAATCCAGAGACATGCGTTTGACAAGTCAAACTCCGGAATACCCGTATGCTGGCTGCGAGTCGGATTCCCGGAGGCAAACGATGAAAGTCAGCCCATGGTGCGGCATCCTGAGTTTCCCGTGTCTTCTGGTGACACAAGTCCTCATTTTGGCGCAGGCTCCGGGAACCGGAGCGATCCGCGGCACAGTGTTCGACCAGAGCGAACATGTGGTGTCGAACGCATCCATTCACATCGAGAACCTGGCGACGCACATGAGCCGCGCCGTCTTCACGAATGGTGCCGGCGAATACAGCGTGGCATTGCTTCCGCCCGGAGACTATACCGGAGTCGCAAAGGCCGAGGGCTTTGCGGATGCGAAGACCGCAAGCATCGCCATCGTTGTGAGCGAAACAAGTACGGTCGACTTCCATCTCACCGTAGCGGCCGCACCAACGACCGTCGGAATCAGCGCCCATCAGGACCTGGCCGACACCGAGAGTTCGACGCTGGGCCGTGCGATTGACGGGCAGGCAATTCAGTCCTTGCCCCTCTCGAATCGCAACTTCACGCAGATTCTGTCGTTATCTCCCGGTGTAATCGTTGGGCTCCCGGACGCCACAGTTCTTGGACGCGGCACGCAGGACGTAACCGCAGACGGCGGAAAGACGACGGCGAACAACATTCAATTCAATGGCGTGGATGCCAACAACCTTGCCCAGAACTCCTCCGCAGCTGATGGAGAAGAGGTGGGTGTAGCTGTACCTGCTCCCGACACGATTCAGGAGTTCAAGGTGCAGACTGGCAACTACGACGCCACCTATGGTCGCGGGACAGGCGCCAACGTGGATGTGGTGAGCAAGTCGGGCACCAACCATCTGCATGGCACCGCATGGGAGTTTCTGCGCAACGACCTGCTCAATGCAAATGATTTTTTCTCAAAGCTCACCGGTCAACCTCGCCCTGTTCTCAAGCAGAATCAGTTTGGAGCGGCGGTCGAAGGGCCGATCATTCACGATCGCAGCTTCTTCTTCGCCGCGTTCCAGGAACTTCGGTCCAGTAACGGCGAAGGCGATGAGACCACGGTCACGCTTCCCCAACTCACAAATGACCGATCCGCGGCGGCGCTCGGCGCGCAGTTCTGCGCCTACCCAACCTTCGCCGGCGGAACCCAGGTTTCCTGCGATGGATTGAATATCAATCCTGTCGCACTGAGGCTGCTCAATTTCAAGCTGAAGAGCGGCCAGTACGCCATTCCAAGTCCGCAGATTCTGCTGCCCTCGACGAATCCGACACAAGTGCCGATCGGTGAGTCGGTCTACGCCATTCCGGCCGGCTATCGCGAAAACCAGTACACGGTCGATCTCGATCATTCCCTGACAGCGAAGAACTCGTTGGCTGCGAGGAGCTTTTATTCGAGCGCGCCAACATCTGAGCCTTTCTCACCCAACGCCGCCAACATCCCCGGATGGGGTACGAGCGAGATCGATAAGAACACCATGGTCGTTCTCTCCGATACACATGTGGTAAGCCCATCATTGGTGAACGTCGCACGTCTCGGCTACATGAGATTCTCCGGAGTATCGGCGGTTGAGAATCCAATCAGCTCTGCGGATCTCGGCACACAATCTCCGACAGGTCTCTCCGGTGCGGGAATTCCGGCGCCCGGCATCACCATCGACGGGCTGTTTACCATGGGTGATGCAGGCACTCCTTCACAAACGCAGAAGACGAACAGCTTCATCGCCCAGGACATGCTCTCGATCACGCGGGGCAATCATTTTGTTCGCCTGGGCGCTGAAGCCAAGCGTCACCAGATCATGGTCGATGCACCATTCTCATCCGATGGTCTGCTGGATATCCGCACATTCAGCGACTTCCTGCTTGGACAAAGCGCGCAGCAGAACCGCAGCCCGGACGGGCTGAGCAATGTAACGCTCAGCAACGGAAGCTCTGGAATCTTCCGCAAAGACGAGCGGTATACGGACTTCGCTGCGTTCGCGCAGGACGACCTGAAGGCCACATCGCGTTTCACGATCAATGCCGGTCTGCGGTACGAGATCTTTGGACCACCCTCTGAGGTTCATGGCAGGCTGGTGACGTTTGACCCGGCCCTGGCCGCGCTCGATGCACCCCCGGGCGGGACCCTCAGTGGATTCGTTGTAACCTCCGACTTCCCTGATTCAGTTCCTGCGGGCGTTGTGAAAGCCGACCGCCGTACTCTCTGGCCAACGAAATATACCGACTTCTCCCCGCGCCTCGGGCTCGCCTATCGCCTAACGCAGCATCCGGAAATCGTTCTGCGCGGCGGTTATGGCATCTACTTCGATCGGCTATCGGGTGGCCTGGCTGAGAACCTGGTCACGCAGCCTCCGTTTTCCACCTTCCAGTTCATTGCGGGATCGCAGAATGGACCAGCGACTCTTGCATCGCCCTTCACTCCGTTTTTGCCGGGTCTATCAAGCTATCCAATTTTCACTCCGCGTATCCCCGGTGGCGGCCCAACGGTGGTTGGATTATCCACGCGCATGACCGACCCCTACACAGAGGAATTCAACGCCAACCTGCAATTTGGACTGGGGTGGAATTCGCTCGCCGAGATCGGTTATGTGGGAACACGCTCGCTGCACGTTGCCGGTTGCTCCGAGTTCAACCAGGCCCTCCTTGCAGGTCCAGGCAATCCGGTGAACGGAGAGACAACGAACTCCGTGGGCAACGTCGTCAACCGCGTACCTTATGCCGGCATCGCCCCCGGATCGCTTGAATGCCAAACGGCCTATCTCGCCGACTACAACTCCCTGCAGGCAAGTGTAACCAGGCATCTGAGCGGAGGATTGCAGTTCCTGGGGAGTTACACATGGTCGCGGTCGCTCGATGAAACCAGCGGCTCGTCGGGCAACCAGGTTTTCGAGCTCTGGCTGCTGACCAACAACCAGAACAATCCTCGCCAGAGCTACGGCCCGACGGATTTCGATCGCACTCACCGCGTAGTCTTCAACTTCACATACCGTCTGCCCGGCCTACAGAACTTTACTGCATTGCTGCGGCACGTCACATCCAACTGGCAGGCATCGGGCATTTTTGTTGCGCAAACAGGCACGCCGATCACCATCCTCGATCTTAGCGCGGGCGCGGTCTACGGCAACTACTCCTTTGAAAACCGCGCGCAGCTCAGCGGCCAGCCAATCGCTACCCGCGGGTCTATTTCCTCACGAGTTATCGGCCATTATCTGAACGCCACTGCCTTTACATCCGCACCGGAGGCGCCCAACGGCACAAGCGCCGATGACACCGGCTTCGGCAATAGCGGCGTTGGCATTGTGCGCGGTCCAGGCCAGCGGAACCTCGACATGGCGATGGAACGAACGATCGCAGTCACTGAAGCGCAGAGCTTTCACTTCCGATTCGAGCTCTTCAACCTGGCCAATACGCCGAACTTTTCAAATCCCAACAACATGGTTGGCACCGGCGAAACGTTTGGCAAGATTACGGCCAAATCCAACAACCCGCGCATCATCCAGGTTGCTCTTAAGTACCAATTCTAGCGAGGTAGGGAGATGGAATCGAAAACGGCACCGGCAACGCCCCTCGTCGTGGAGGTGATGTTGACGGATCAGCTCAAGGAGGCGTGGTTACGTTCGGATGCGATTGAATTTGGCGATCCTGTCCTTGCTCACGTCAGTTTTCCTCATCGGAAAACATACTTCCCGCTCGGCTTTTCGGTAACGATTACGACCAATTCACCGGAGGTGCTTGAGGCAGCCGAGCAAAGCTGGGGACGCTTTACGCACCTCTTCGACAGGCCGCCCATTCACCTCCAGATCGGGATGAGCGAAAGCGAGTCGTGCGTCTGCCCGCTCACCCCCGTGTGCAGAATGCGCGATCATATCGTTTCCAACATCGCTGATGGTGAAAACTTTGCAATTTGCGACCTTTCGCGCGGGAGCGCGATGATCTGGGTAACACGCGCCGCAATGCAGCATTGCGACTACTTCCGCTACTTCTTTCTGGAATCCTCTGCAATGTGCAACATATCAGGCCGCTACGCTACAGGCATCCACGCAGCCTGTGTGGCGCTTAATGGGAACGGCATACTACTTTGCGGCGATTCGGGCGCGGGGAAGTCGACACTCTCCTATGCCTGCGCGCAGGCGGGATGGACGTATGTGACCGATGATGGAAGCTACCTCATCCATGACCGTGCGGATCGCCTCGTGGTGGGCAACTACAGGCAGATTCGCTTTCGTCCTACCGCCGAAGTCCTTTTTCCTGAGCTCTGCGGACTTGCGGCCATGCAACGAGCCGGCGTGGGTAAGCCGTCTGTTGAGTTGTTCACAAATCCTGGTACGATTGCTTCCACAGCGGGCACGGCCCACGTCAAGCACATCGTGTTTCTCAAGCGCGATGTGGCCGTTCAGGAGTTAGCCATATTTCCGCGTGCTGTTGCGCGGCTTTACATGCAACAGAGCGTATACTGCCTTCCCTACGACAGTGAGCCACATATGGCGGCGATCGATCAGTTGCTCGAACTCGAGACTTACGAATTGCGTTACAACGATCTCGACTGGGCGATCAAAAGGCTCGCTCTTTTGGTTCAAGAGGGCCGCCCATGATCTGCGCCCCTGCCTCGCTTCATGAGCTTCCCAAAGGAACCTCACGATTGCGCGCGTTGGCCAGGCGATTCAGCGCAGATTATTGGCGCCTTTTCGCCGCGGCGTTTTGCATGGACTTCGGATTCAGCCTGTTCTTTTTTTTGTTCAACATCTATCTGAGGGACCTGAATTTCAACGAGCGTTTCATCGGACAGGTGATGGCTTGCCTCACAATTGGCAATATCGTGGGCACTCTGCCCGCAACAATACTTGCCCGCCGCCGCGGTCTCCGGCCGCTGCTCATCGTTACGTTCCTCCTGGCGCCGGTTCTTTGTGCCGCGCGCGCGCTTATCGTATGGCCGCTTGCTCAACCTGCACTCGCATTTGCCACCGGCGCGGCTCTGTGCGGATGGCCCATCTGTTTTTCACCGGCTATTGCTGCACTTACCAATACAGAGAACCGCGCCTCAGGTTTTAGCATTGCGTTTGCCACCGGAATCGGCCTCGGCTCATTTGCTGGGATTGCGGGCGGTTATGTTCCTGAGTTTCTGCACTCAAGCATTCTTCATTATTCGATCGTTGCCGGAATACGGATTGTGCTTCTTCTTTCCTGCGTCATCGCTTTGCTGGGCGTGTTTCCGCTGCTGCATTTGTCGATCGAGCATCATCCGGCAGCGCCCGCAGAACGCCGCCGGCTGTTTCACCCGTATCTCTGGCGCTTTCTGCCCGCCTTTATGCTCTGGAATGTCGCCACCGGTTCATTCCCATTATTTGGCCCCGTTTTCCTCCAGCAGGGACTTGGAATCTCACTCGGCAAGTTGGGATCCGTATTCTCTTCTTCGCAGTTGGTGCAGTTTGGCGCAGTGCTTCTTGCACCGCTTGTCTTCAGGCGAATCGGCATTCCCGGCGGAGTCGCCGCGGCCCAGGTTGGGACCGCGCTTTTCCTTGTTCTGATCGCCAGCACCCGGTACGCACCATTCGCCGTGTGCTTTTATCTGCTTTACTTCGGAGCCCAGTTCATGTGCAGCCCGGGCATCTACAACCTGCTCATGAACAATGTTCCTGAGGAAGAACGGAGCCAAGCTTCAGCAGTGCAAAATCTGGCTGGTGCGTTGTGCCAGGCCGGTACGGCGGCATTAACCGGCGCCTGTATCGCGGCCTACGGTTACCACATTGTCATGTTTGCCGATGCGGCAATCGCCATCTCCGCTTCGTTGCTGTTTTTCATTCTTGGCCGAAGAATCCAACAACCTTTTCGCGCTGCGGAGAATACTTTGTTCGGAAGTGCAGATTTGCAAATGCAGCGACAGGTAACCGAATGAAAGCGCATTGGACCAACGCGTTCTACGGTGTGCTCGACTATCTCGCGTATCCACTCGGACTGTTGCTTCTCGCTCCGGTAATTGTGCGGGGCCTGGGAATGGAGCGATACGGAATTTGGGCGGTGGTAAACGCCATGCTGAATACCGGAGCAATTGTCGCGTCCGGGTTTGGCGACGCCAACATACGATCGGTGGCGATCGCGCGCGGCAAGCGACAACGAGATGCACTCATCAATACCGTTCGCAGCGCCCTCGGCATTCATCTGTTGCTGGGCATGATGGTCGCGGTCATCGGATGGCTGATATCGCCTGCGCTCACCCAGTCCGCCTTGAAAAATCACGCGGCTCTTCGCAGCGACTGTCTATGGTCTTTCCGCATTGCTGCTGTCCTCATCCTGATTCGTGCTCTCGAGACCGTATGCGTGAGCACGCAGCGGGCATTCGCCCGTTATGGAGCCGCGATCCAGGTCAGCGTAGTTGCGCGTCTCCTTTCTCTTCTGGCTGCCGGGATGATTCCCTTGTACAGCCATTACGTCTGGGTAATTATGGCTGCCACCCTGACTGCCAGCATCCTCTCGCTTTGGATCCAATTCGGCCAGTTGCGCAGATTGCTCGGCGTTTCCAGTCTCCCCCCGATGATTCATCTGGAGAAATCGAGAGAAATTCTTCGGTTCGGCGGCTTCACATGGATTCAAGCCTCTTCCACCCTTCTGTTCGGCCAGGTGGATCGCATCATTGCTGCAACAATGTTCGGAGCGACCGCTGTGGCTTCTTACTCTCTATGCGTCCAGCTCGCGCAGCCGATCTACGGCGTCTCTGCGGCCGGTCTTCATTTCATATTTCCGCTGCTTGCCTCCGGCTCCTGCATGTCGGCGACACTCTCCATGCGCCGCTCGATTCTGAAAGCCTTTGCCGCAAATGCCGCTTTCGCAGCCGTCGCACTCTCCGCATTGCTCTTTTCTGGCAACGCGATCCTTGGTGCCTGGGGCGGCGCATCGCTGGCCTCTGCGGGCGCGCCGCTTCTGCCGGCAATTGCGTGGAGCGCTGCTCTTTCGTCCCTCTCCGTCACAGGCTGCTATTCGCTCCTCGCGCTCGGCAAACCGCGTATCGTAACTGGCCTTAATCTTCTCGGCGGGTTTGCCATGTTTGCGGCGATTCCGATTCTTACTCGGCATTACGAACTGGCCGGGATTGCGTACGCTCGATTGCTCTTCGGCCCCGCGACGTTGCTTGTCTATTTGCCGTTGTTCTTCAGCCTGACAAACCGAACCCAGCGCGTCGGTGGTACGAACGCGGGTTCAATTTGTGAGGAGTCCTGAATGCGCGGCACACCCAATCTCGCGAATTGCGATGTCACAGCGATTGACGCGCCGGCTGCCGCTCAGCCTTTAGTGGTGCATTGTCCGCGAGTGAATGTTCTTGGAACTGCAGTCGATGTGGTCAATATGGAAGAAGCTCTCTCCCAGATCGCCCTGCGCTTCAAGTATGGCAACAAGGGCTACATATGCGCAGTCAGTGTTCATGGGATACTGGAGGCGCTGCGGGACAGCCAGGTTGCAAGTGCATTGGCCGGAGCAGCACTCGCTCTCCCCGACGGCACACCCACCGTGTGGGTAGGACGCCTGCGTGGACATCGCACCATGGATCATGTCACCGGTCCCGCCATCATGAGGCAGATCTTCCGGCGCGCTGAATTCTCCGGGTACTCGCACTTCTTTTATGGTGGAAAGCCCGGCGTAGCCGACGACCTTGCCGCTAAAATCTGCAGCCAACATCCCTGGATAAAGGTTGCGGGAACCGATACGCCGCCATTTCGTCCTTTGACGCGCGACGAAGAAATGCGATTGATTGCGAAGATCAATCGGCTCTGCCCTGACATCATCTGGGTCGGCATCAGTACGCCCCGGCAAGACCTATTCATGCGGCACATCCTGCCTAGCCTCAATACGCGGATGATGTTCGGCGTCGGAGCCGCTTTCGATTTTCTCACCGGCCGCGTGCATAATTGTCCAGCTTGGATCAAGTGCGCCGGGTTTAACTGGCTTCATCGACTCATGCAGGATCCGCGGCGTCTTTGGCGAAGGAATCTGCAGAACACTGCGTTTCTCTGGCACATAGTCCTGCAATTGAGCGAGCTACGAAAGTACCCGCTTCCGCCCTCATGCCGGGATCGGGAAGTCGAGATAGAGACGCTCTCAACACCCGATTGCATCAACTAATATGCCGGCTTGGAATCGCGATCGTATGGCTTACCGAACTTGTTCAGATGCTGGCTCGACGAAGGGGGAGAGTTCGACGCATCGATGTCCGCACTGTTGGATACGCCCGCGCGAATGCGTATCTGTCGCGTCAGTCTATCCAGTGCAGGCTGCGGCGTTCCCTCGATCCATACATGCAGCTCGTACTCTCCCGGCGGCACTTCGCGAATTATGAACTTCCGGGCTGAATCGGCGGCGGCGTAAAGAGGAGTGGATAGCGCCAGTACAACCGCGCTCATCTCAGGATGGATGTTGCAGAAGATGTACGATACGCCCTCACGCGAAAAGATAACCTCCTTCGAGGTCCCAGCCTCATACAAACCAAGGTCGAACCGTCTTCCGTTGAACAAAGAGAAAACGTTGTGGAAGAAGGGATCCGCATTGGGGAAATTGACCACGCTTCCAACCGGAATCACCAACATGTGCGGGGAAAACATCCTGTTCTTCTGAACAAGAGTAAATCGGCCAGGACGGATTGGCAGCGTATCGGCGGCCGGGTCCACCGGTTTCAGCCAGACGACAGCCGGTCTGTGCCCGGCATCGGATCTGGGCAGTTGAACTTGCCCGACAACTTCCGCCAGGGTTTGCGCGGTTTTCTGTGCGCACATCCGCCAGCCGGCGCATAGTAACGCACAGGTAGCAAGGATGCTTGCCGCAGCAGGAGTTATGCGGAACGTATTCAAAACTTATACCCCGCAGCAAGGCCGATGACATTGTTGAATAAGGTTGACGAAGTTACATAAGAGGAGGCAATGCGCCTGTATTCGAGCGAGAAAAGCAGGTAGGCGCTTGGACTATAGATCACGTTGCCCGTAAATGTGCGGTTGCGCGCGAGATTGTAGTAGCTCGCCGGAGTTGCAGTTGCATAGGGACGAAGCTGGTGAGCGGGAACATTGTCCATTCCGAATGCCTCATTGAATTCCAGGCGCTCCCCCGCCTTTTGTTTCCATTGCATCCAGCCTCCAACGTCGTCGAGCGGCCGAAAGTAGAACTCACCGTAGACCGCGCGGGCAACCGAGTTCTTGAACGCTCCAGCACCGAGCCCGCCCAACGCGGCGCCCCGGTACACATTCCCCGACATCTGCAGAAACCGGCTGGCCGGCAAAAGGAAGTCGACCGCGCCGGCCCAGGTATCGAATCTGGTCGCAGACATTGACGTACGATGGGGTGCGAATAGTCCGCTGATGCCAAACCGTGCGCCTCTGTCCTCGTCTGGGCTTTCAAAAGCGATCCGCGTCTCGACTCCCGGCCAGCGGGATAATTCCCCGCTTCCCGGCGCGGCAAAGGTGCTGCTGCTCTGCGAATCAACAAAGGTCGAAGGAGGGTCAGAGATATCCGTGAGAGCTGTCTGGACACGAAAAGTGCCGGAGTTCGTGGACAAAACATCGCGGGAGATCCCAACCTGCGGGTTCCACGCCCACAGGTTTCCTGACCATGCCAGTGCCGGCTCCGCAACAGCTGTCAACGACGCAGGCGATTCAGGATTCAGCAGAGAACGGTCGAGTGCGAAGTACGCTCGAGTATGCTCCCAATTCAATTCTGCGTGGGCAGTGCGTAAACGCAGCAACGCCATGGCGTAACCGGTGCCCGATGGTGAACCGGTCGTACCGCCGTCCAAATCGAAGCGCAAATCGGCATGGCTCCGCGCTCCGAAAATATGCGGCCCGCTGGCGTCGAGGCCCAGAATCGTTTGCTGCATCGTTGCACCGGTCGATCCTGCACCGCCCAGTGCGATCGCTGGCGTTGCCGCTGCATCCACACCGCCCGTATTGACAAAGCCGGTCATTAGAATCATTCCGCTCAGTTTGAGGGGATATTTCGAATCGCTTTCCGCCTTGGTTTGTGCGAGAGTGGCAATCTGCGTCTCGTGCATCGCCTGTGTATCTCGCAGCCCTGCAACTGCTTCTGCAAGCTGCGCAGCGTCTGAAGGTTCAAAGGAAGGCCTTGCGGCGCCCTCGCCACTCGGATTGCTGAGAGTTAAAAGCTGCTGCTTCAGTTCGGCAAGCTCTCGCTGGGACTCCTGCATCCGCGCTTCAAGGCGATTCATTGCTTCCGTCAGTGCCTGAATTCTTTGCTGCACCGTCGTCTCTCGTGACGCGGGTTCCTGGGCAAAGACCGCAAAGGGTGCGGAGAGCATCAAGAGGGCAGAGAAGATCGCTCTCTGGAAGCGCAGTGAATTCCGGCTCACAACATTTTCATTACCCTTCATCTCTACCCCACTTGTGCGCGGCTGGCCACCTGCGGCTGGGAGTCGCGACTGGCGCGCGCAATGGCCATTCGAAAGACTGTTTCACCACAACAACTATGGACAAGGGCGACATCCCCACCGTGTTCAACCGCGATACTTTGCGTCAGCGTCAGCCCGAGTCCGGTTCCTTTATGCTTTCCTTCGCTGACAAATGGTTCGAAGAGTGTGGTTCGAATACTGGATGGGACGCCCATTCCGTTGTCGCTCACGCCGATTGCAACTTCTTTCTCGCTGGCCGCGATGACGACTTCCACTCCGGCAGGCATGCCGGCCGGGCGAGGAACCTGGCAGGCATTGAGCAGCAGGTTATAGATAGCGCGCTCAATCTGCTTGGCGTCGACAAAGGCTGCGGTGTCTACTCCATCCTGCACGCGAAGGATGAAAGTCACCCCCACGGCATCAGGATGCGCGTGAACCAGATTCAAAGCCCGTTCAGCAAGTGTCGCAATGGATTGCGGAGTGCGTCGCAAGGCTGCACCGGTACGGCTGAACATCAGGAGCGACTCGAGCATCTCCGCGGTGCCATCGACCGCGGTGCGGATCTCAGCCAGCACCTCATTACGGTCCGATTGCGGCATATTGTCGGAAGCGAGAAACTCCGAGTTGGCGTAAATCGCAGACAGGTAGTGCCGAAGATCGTGCGAAACAGAACTAGCCATGCGGCCGATTGTGGCCAGGCGCTCCGACTCGAGAAGCGCCTGATTCGCCCGCACAATCTCTCTGCGCATACGCGCAAACGCAGCGCTCAACTCGCGCACTTCGCGTGTTCCGCGATACGGCAGAATATGTGCGGTGTCTCCGCCGGCGAAGGCTCTGACCCCGGTGGCCAACTGCTCAAGGGCCCGGGTCACGAACCGCGACAACGCCAACATCAACGCCGTCCCCAAAGCGAGCGCCAGAACGCCACCGAGAAGCACCAGTCGGTCAATCTGGCGAATCGTGCGTTCCTCCTGATCGAGCGACTTGAATTCGACGAGCGTAAGTGGAGCCTTCGCCTTGGAAGACAGGTCGTGAGAGACCGCCAGGAAGTGCTCGCCGCCAACAACGATTCCGAACGTTTGAGATGAATTCGCGCTGGGGGGCAGATTCAGCTTTGCTTGGCCGGCAGAATTGAGTGAATTCGCGAGCACTCGGTCTCCGGTCCGGAACATCGCCTGAACGTTGGTGGCGCGGCTCAGATTCTCCACAGCATTGTTATCGATGGCAAACCCGCTGATGACGTAACCCAGCAGTGTGCCTTCAGACGAGCTCCCAAAGTAGAGTGGCTGCACGGAGCAGCCGTAGAGGCCACTGTTGCCGACGAGGTAATTCGATGCCGGCGTCGCGATCACGCGCGAAAGGGATGCGCGGAATTGAGCATCGACCGATCCGCCTCTGAGGTATGCGGCCTTGACAACGCCGTCTCGATCGGCCAAAGCGAAAAGGTCGTTTCCACTTGTCTTCCAGAACTCCACTCCGCCATCGGAAATGGTTCGTTCATCACTTGTGGTCATCAGCGCTTTCAGGCTGGGCAGATCGGCGAGCAAAGCGTTCTCGCGGTCTAAAGCGGCCAACCGTTGCGCCTGCATGCTTTCAAATGTCGCCAGCGAGTGAAGCAGATCGGATGAGAGATTCTGAACAATCAGGCTTTCGAGCGGTCGGCGGATTACCGACATGCTCACGAGCGTTGTGCCGATAATGATCCCTGAAATGGCCAGAATCAGCAAAACGCGCATCCGCACGCCCTGCCCGCGCGAGAATGCTCCCATCCAGTTTGGGCTGTGGGCAACCTCGTCCCCGTCGATCGGCTTACGGAACAAACTTGTATCCGGCTCCATATATGGTTAGAAAGTGTCTCGGATTTGCCGGATCGGGCTCGAGCTTCTGCCGTAGCTTCAGAATCTGGTTATCGACAGTGCGGGTAGTCGGGTAGCAGTTGTAGCCCCATACCTCGTTCAGCAACTCTTCCCGGCCCAGGACGCGCTCGGCGTTATCCGTGAAGAACTTGAGCAGACGAAATTCGTGCGACGTGAGAACAACCTGCACTCCCCGGCGGGTAGCTGCCATCTTTTTGAAATCAAGAACGCAGTCGCCAAAGCGATAGGACTCTTCGGTCACCGGCTTTCTGCGTCGCCGGATGGCCGCCTGAACCCTGGCCATCAATTCACGTGGGCTGAAAGGCTTGGTGACGTAATCGTCTGCGCCCAGTTCCAGCAGCAGGACTTTGTCTACCACCTCTGAGACTGCGCTCACCACAATCACGGGAACTTCCGGCGCCATGGTCTTGAACTTCTGGCACAACTCGCGCCCCGATACCTGCGGCAGGATCAGATCGAGCACAACCGCGATGGGCTTCCTGGTTCGGAACAGCGCAAGCGCAGTCTCGCCGTCCCCCGCCTTGATCACCTCATATTGCTCGGCCGCAAACATCCTCTGGAGGACACGCTGCATGCGCGGGTCGTCTTCTACCACCAGAATTGTTCCCAGTTCCTCAAAAATGGGAACTCGATCCGCTTCGCCAGCAACGGCTTCCGTTTCCCTGATCATGGAGTCCATTTTCTCCCGGAATCTTTCCTGGCCCGGTCAGCGCCTGCCAAAATGACATTCAAGTGACAATTGTCGTCAGGCTGACCGGGACCTGACGGCCTTGGGCGGTCCCTTGGGTTGTCGTAGCATATCAAATCCGGATACCCGCGAACAGATCAAATCTTGATAAAACCGGAGATAATCCCGACCAATCACCTGCAACGAAAACTGGGGCAAGCTGGCTCTGGCGGGTTTAGGAAGAGTCAAAGCCAGGCGGATGGCATCGGCATACAAACCGGGTAAGTCGCCTTCCCAGGAAACATATCGGCAGGCGCCGCCGCCAACCTCCCAGAATGCCGGGATATCAGAACAGACAATGCGGCAACCGGCAAGCAGCCCCTCCGCGACCGGAAGACCGAATCCTTCCGCCTCCGACGGGACAAGCAGCACGTCGCAGTTCTCATAACACCACCGTAACTCGGCGTCGGAAAGGCCACTGCCGAGGAGCACCTTTCCCACTAACCCCGTTTCCCGGATCTGTGCTTGAATCCTCGTTGTCTCTGGCCCGGGAATCCCCACGATAAAAAGCCGGGAATCTGCGGCCAGAGTTTTTGTCGCCAGTGCCCGCGCAAAAGCTCGAATCGCCAGGGGAACGTTCTTGTTGCGTCTGTGCTGGGCAACGCACAAGACAAAGCTCCGGCCGTTCAGCCGCTCAAAGGGACGATCAGGCGAAGCCAACGGCTTCAGTTCAACGACGTTCGGGATAACGGTCGCCTTGTTGATTTCCGCAGGAAACCATTCTTCCAGTCGAGCTTTCGTACTTGCCGACACGCACGCAATTGCATCCACATTCTTAATGCACCGCGTCATTACTTTCCGCGCAAAGGCGCTCTTCCAGAAACCGAAATTCTGCGGGATGTCGAATGGATAAAGGTCGTGCAGGCTGAGCGCAGTTGGACAGTGGAAGGCTTTCGACGCAATGGGAGCAGGATACGTCAGGTGAACGATATCCGCGTCAAGTTGCGCGGCAATGCAGGGCAACTCGCGGAAGTACCAGAGGATCCTGCTGAAGTTTGCATCCTTCAGTGCAATCCAATGGATATGAAGCCTGGGGTCCCCGTCATCAAGCACAGACCGGAACATCGGCGCCTGCCACTCTCCGGCCAGGAAATGCAATTTCGCCACACCTTGCGTAGACAATAATGCCCGCGCCAGGTTTGTGGCATGGCGCGATACCCCGTTCAGTTGCGCTGGAGCCGACAGAGCCGCGATGACGACGTTCATTCTTTCTCCTCAGATAGCCGGGGCAGCCGATGCATTGCTCAAATATTCTGGCTGCATGCTCATGTCACGTCTCGGAGCTCTCCCCTCTTCAACCAAAGGTGTGAGCGCCGCAATGAGCCACAGGGGCAGGAGCAGGTCGAAAGGCTCCGCCTCAGCAAGGCCGCGGACCAACACAAAAACGAGAAACGAAATCAGGATGCTCCGCTCCGATCCTTGTGGCAGCAATCGGCATCGCCGATATAGGCTGCCGTAGACTCCCATCAGCAGCGCGACCCCGCACGCCCCGTACGCGAAGAACTGTTGAAGCAACTCGTTTTCTGCATGACGAGCCTCGAACAACTCCCCACCAAATGGCGGCGCCACTTTCCACATCGCATCGAAACCGTTCCCGAACCATGGCCTGGTCAAGCCTGCGTCCAGAGACCATGCCCAGATTGCCGTTCGCCCCGTTAGCGTTTCCGCCTGGTTGCCCGTGGCGGTGTAGATCCCGAAGTAGGCATCCACAACCCCCCAGAAGCAAATCGTCAATACGGCAGAGCCTGAGACCAGCAGCCACTTCTTTCTCGCACTCATGGCGCTATCGCTCGTCAACCGATACACCTGGGCCGCGACAAACGCGATCAGCGTCGCCTTGCTGAGGCTCCGGAAAAGGGTAATCGCCAGAATTGGCGCGGCGAATTTCGAGACAGAGTCGCCGCGGCTCGCGAGCAGCGTGCACATCAGAATCGCCAATGCACAGAGATTGGCAATCTGATTGGTATTGAAGTAATCAAGGTCTCCCAGTCGAAGATCTTCAGCGGCGGGCATCATCCAGGCCATCGCTGCAAGCAGAACACTCCCTGCAATGAACCCCTTCATCAGCGAGTGCGCCGCGCATTCCTTTCCACATGCACGGCATAAAAGAACGACGGTGGCAACATCCAGCACCAGCCCGCACCAGTACATCGCCGAGGCGGCTGGATCCGCAGATGCGCTCCACAACAAGCTGCAGCCGGCAAACGCAATGTACAGAACCACCCATTGAAGAGGGCGAGCTTGAAGGATCCATCCGGTGGAATGCGACCTGGGGCCGCAACCGGCTACGAGCGCAGCAATCAACAGAGCCATCGAAATCCCAAGGCCGGCCAGAACACCCGGTACGGTCCCGATGTTTATCCAACGGGCGGCAATGAGCACAAAGCTCGTGCGGCACGCGAAGAAGCAACCCGCGAATGCAGCCAATGTAGAAAAGCCGATCCGCTTCACTTCAGCTCTTTCCACCGCGCTGACCGAACCTTGGGGCCGGCTGTACGAAACGATTCCCGTCATGATGCCGGTCTCCATCTCCGCCACGGGGACCGCATCGAACCAATGGCCTGGAAGACCTCCAGGCCGAAGGCCCTGCGTGGATCGGCGGTATCCATACACAGCCAATAATGGCGGCAGAGCATTCCCCAGGAATAGAGAAGCGTTGCCAGCAGTGTAAGCCCCAAAGTCAGAAGCGCCCTGGGGGGAAACGATTTCCTTTCCGGTATTCCCGGCGCATCGATGATGCTGACTGCCGGAATGTCCTTGGCTTCCTGAATACGCGCGATTTCGTATTGTTGCGTCAGCAGGTCGTAGACGGTTTCCTGTGCATGCAATTCGCGGTACAGATCTGCATAAGGAACGGCGAGTCGCGGAACCTGCCGCAGCGGAAGATACGAGACGGCATTGGATGCGGTCGACGTTTCTGTTGCGCGATTTCCGGCTTCCGTTAGCGGGGCAGCCGATCCGCCCATCCTGGCCAATTCTCGCTTTAGCGCGGCGATTCGCGCCTGCGTTTCACGCACCCGCACGTTCGATTCGCCGTAAATCTGTTGCAGTGACTCCAGTTCACCTTCCGCTGCAATCAACTCGCCCTGAACTCTTGCCTCCGATTCCACCGTGGCTCGAGCCTGCTCCTTCAAGTCAATCGCAGAGTGTGTGCTTGAAAACTCACTCATCGCCTCCTCGGCCTGCTTCAAATTGCCTTTCACCTGCTGGAGTCTCTTTTCAATAAAGATCCTCTCCTGGTGCGCTGACGAAGTGCCGGTGCGATTCACGACGACGTTGAGCTGATCGAGATATGCCTGCGCAATGTCCCGGGCACGCTTCGGGTCCGTGTCCTTCACTGAGATGGTCAGCACACCGCTTTTCTTGTCCAGCACAATCTCGGTTCTGCGCGCCAGCACCTTGGCGGCATCCACGTGGTAACGCTTGTGATACACGCTCCGCAACTGGAACCGCTCGACCAGTGCATCCGTAACCGAGCCGCTCCGCAGCAGGTCCACAAACAGCGCGCCACTATTGCGCCCGCCGATGAGGCTCGCTGTCAATCCTCCAAGCGCATCGCTTCCAAGCGCCCGTCCCGTCAGCGCGGCAAAGAGCGCCGTGTTTGAGTTGGAGACCTCTGGAGGCATGATCCGGGCCACCGATACATATGTCTTCGGAATCACAAGGGACACGAGCAAACTGGCGATGAAGGCAAAGCCCGAAAAGCGTAGTAGACGTCTGCGCCCACCCCACAGTATGCGCAGATTGTAGAGCCAGTTGGGCATCTGCGCGTGCGCAGGCAAGTTCTCGGCGCCGGCTTCCGCGGCCGATCTCGCCATCGTGTGCTGCGCTTCGACTGGCATATCGCTAGAGCCCCGCCACGGCAGCCGCAATCGCCAATGAGGCCACAATCTGCGCAGTGCCCAGAAGATTGCGCCACGTCACCGAAGGGCCAACGATCTTCTGCGGCACAACGATCGTGTCACCAGCGTTGAGCCTGGTTGAAAGTACATCGCGTTCGTACCAGCTTCCGGAGCGCCTCCCAATCACGTCGCCATTGGCGCGGATGATAAAAATTTCTTTGCGGTTCGCAATGGAAGTGGCTCCGCCGGCGTGCTGTAGGTACCATCCCGCCGTTTTGCCCGGAATGAACGTGAGTGCCGATGGGCTATATGCTTGCCCGCTGACCAGAACAAAGCCCGGCCGCTTGGGGATGCGCAGCAAGTCACCGCTTCGCACCTCGATGTCCGCCGCGGTCCCGGCCCAACTCGCAATATCCGTATCAATATGAATCACCAGCCGGCCGCTGGCAGGCTGGCTACGGAGGCGAGCCAGAACGTCATCCTGTTGCCGTTGCAGGATCTGTGCGGTCGCGGCCTGCTCGCTGCCCGCAGTGGGCGAAACCCGGGCCGCGGCGGAGCTTGTCTCGATCTGCCTGATCAGTTCTTGTCGGCTCTTCTCCTCCAGAGCTGCAACCTCCGGCCGCGTTAAAACCGCACCCTCTGGATACGCCGTGAAACGAAATCCGCCCGCGCGTTGCAGGACATCGCTCAGGTGTTCGCCCTCCTGAAATCCATAGCTGCCGGGATGACCCACTTCGCCCTCGATAACGATGGACGCGCCGATGTCATTCCATCCTGTGAGTTGGTGAATGGTGAGCACATCGCCCGGCTTGAGAGGCTCATCCGCGTTTCTGTCTCCCTTCAGCACCGCATCGCCAATTGCGACATCCCGCCGCTGCACTGAAACGTGTGTTCCATTGATGACCTTGTAGCTCGCCAGATCAGCCTGATCGATAAGAGCATCGCGTTTGAACCCTCCCGCAGTCCGGACCAGTTGGGCCGCGGTCATTCCCTGGAATAGCGGATAAGCTCCTGGCCTCTGCACCTCTCCGCGAATTGAGACAGAAGGCGCATCCCGCTCGTATCTGCCAAACACCTTGATCGTGTCGAACGGTTGCAACGGGATGCTGGAGTTGCCAATCAGCACATCAAAGACGTTAAAGTCGATCGTCTCCGGATGTAGATCCGGTGCAACCAGGCGCACAATTTCTCCGCGTTGGCCTGGTTCCGGCAGCAGATCCTGGTAGCTTCGCAACACATCGCTCATCCGCATATTGTCACGAAATGCGATCTTTCCCGGGCGCGCGACGTGTCCTTGAACATAAATCGCACGCTCGTCGCGTGGAAGAACGGTTCCGATGTGGATTCGATCGCCGTCCTTGACATCGGCGGATCGAAGGAGCGCCGCAATCGCGTGCGGTCCATCGGCGGCGGCGACCGGCAGGGCAATCTGTTCCCTGTGCTGATTGGCGATAACACGGTCGATCGTGATGCTCGTCAAGGCTGCAGCCACAGTGAATCCTCCGGCCACTTCCAATACCGAGCCGAGATCCTTCTCGGCTTTCATCTCATAAATAGCGGGCCGTTTCACCGCGCCGGAAATTGCCACCTGTGGTCCAACCGGAGGAACCAGCAGTGTGTCCCCTCCCTGCAAACGGTCATCGCTGGGCCGCACGCCGTGCAGCATGAAATCGTACAAATCAATTTCGCCGACGAGCTTGTCGTTCCGGTAATGCCGAAGAACGCGCAGTGAGCCCACAGCCGTGGGCCCACCGGCCGCAAACAGAGCGCTCATGGGTGAGGCAAGTGCACTCAGCTCATACGATCCGGGGCGCTGAACATCTCCAACAACGAAGATGCGGATCGATCGAAGCTGCGCTACCGTCAATGCGACATGCAGGTTCCTGTACTGCCCCCACAGCGTCTCGGCAATCAGGTCCTGCGCCTTCGCCATGCTGAGGCCGGCAATCTCAGTCAGTCCTGTCTCCGGCAGGGCAATTCGGCCTTCACGATCGACCACTCTCGACAGGTTTTGCGAAATGCCGCCCCACAGGGTGATGCTCAATTCGTCCCCAGGGCCGAGGACGTAATCCGGCCCCAGCGGCACATCCAGCGCAGAGCCCGCATTGCCCGCTCCGGCGCTGGGAGAGCGAATTCCTCGCTCCGTGCGATCTAGGAACAAATCTGAACCAAAGCGCTTTAAATCGTCAGGCGAGTCTGGAACCTGCGTGTAAAGATCTCGCAAAGAGAGCAGGCTATAAGGCGCAGGACGGTGCAAAGCCTCTGGTCCATCGGTGATGTTCACCTCGTGTGTGCCCACGGATCCTGCGCTTTGCGTGGGCGGTTGGAAAGGCAAATCCTGCCGGCCTTCCCGCGTGTGTGGCGGAGTTCCAATCTCATCCAGGGCATCGGCAGTGGTGCTCCTCCTGCCGAAGGCATTCGCGTCTCCATTTTCATCGTCGGGGAGAGTTGCCCTGTTATGGTTCTGTTGTCCCCTTTTCGTTGCCGCTTCGATTTCCTCCTGGCTTATGTATCCGCGCGCAAGCAGGAATTGCGTCACGCTGGCGCGTAGTTCCCGGCTTCCTGCTATCTGCGCGTAGACCTGTTGATCCGTAAGTGCGTCCGCCTGAATCGAGAGCCCCTTCTGTTGCGCGGCATCCGCTATGAGCGACTCCACTTCGACCATGACTTCCATGTTTTTCCGCAAAACCTGAATCAGTTGTGCGGCAGGCATTGCCAGGTCACGTTCGCCGTTCTCGCCCTGCGCTTCCATCGGAGCCGCACTTCGAGAAGTCGAAGTGTTAAGGGACTCGTCAGATTTGTCACCCAATGCGCTCTGTGCATCGCAAATGAGAGGCGCTGCACTCCCCATGATCGCGGCGAACGCGAGAACGCGGATCGAATGCCTCCCTGCCAGTCTGATCGTATTCATTGCCGGCACCGTATCGCGGCCCATTTCCATCGCATTGCTTCAGCGCCAAAGCGAATGCCCTCGAGAATGTGGAAACTCAACCGCCGGAAGAAGTAGTCCAGTTCCACCGCGTAGCGACTTAGGCGCTCGGTGAGCCGCTCGTGAGGCTTTGGCTCCATAACGCGCGCAGGAAGATAAAGCGGAAAGATGAGTTTCAATATCTTTTGCTTTCTGATATCTTCCGGGTGGCCGGGAACCTCGTTGCGGAGCAGACCGTAGAGTTTGCTGCCGATGGAATCGCTCATGAACAGCTCGCGGGCATAGCGTTCCATCCATAGCCGTATGCGGGCAGGCAACACTTCAGGCCGCCATTGCTGCGGAATCTGGAGGTTTGCTTTTCCAAACATTTCTTCTGCCGCCCAGAGCGCCATCCCCATCGCGAGATCGCCATTCCACTCCTCGCTGGCAATCGACTGCGCGGTCGACCAGAACTCGGGATAGTCGGTTCTGGCCTGCACATGCCGATGGAACTCGAGCACCCAGGACAGCCTGGTATGTTCTCCGCACAAATGCTTGAGCAGGTGCAGAGCCTGCTGAACCAGAATGTCTGCCGGCGAAAGTGTCTCGATGCTTGTGCCATGGAACATGCGTGCGACTCTGCGCCGCAGCAGGTTTGACTCCCCGGGCCCATCGCAGATCAGGTGCAGTTCGAGAGCACGCTGGCTGTGAACGGAGTACATGTTGGCGAGATCCGGCGGACCTGCTTGCCCGGCACGGAACTCCAGCGTGTCGCCGCTCTTCGCATAGAGCCGGTAGCCGAGCCGCCGTACATAGTGAACGGCGTGATAGGCGCTTCGCCGTGGGACGAGGAAATCCAAATCTGTCTGACAGCGCAGCGCGCAATCAGCAACCGACTCCGGCACCAGCGTCATGCCTTTCAACAAGGCGTAGGGAACGCCGCCACCCTCGAACCATGCGGCCAGCGTGCGCGCTTCATGGTGCAGCGCGTCGATGCGCACGCGATTCCGCTCCAGCCGTTGCTTCAGGCTTTCCGCGATGCTTTGCGGAATCAGACGCTCAACCATCTGGAGCTGGCAAGCCCTGTCAAGACAATAGATCGCCATGCCACTGATATCGAGCCACCAAAGCGCGCTTCGCCAGTCTGCTTCACTGAATCTACCCAGGCCTTCGACCGTGCTCTTCTGTGACTGTCCAAAAAACGCGACGATTGCACCTTTCAGCTCGCGAGCCTGCGCGGTCGTCCTGCTTCGCATTGGGAAGCCTTTGCTCATATTGGATTAGTGACTGTACATCTCCGGCTCGCCAAGGCTTCCTGCCTCGGGCAAGTGTCGAATGAAAATGACAATCGACCAGATCTCGTCATCATTCAAAGTGCCCTTCGAGCCAGGCATGCCCGAAGGCCAGATTCCGTAATCGATCACCCACTTCAATTGGCCGTCCGTGTACTGCTGTACCTCGCTCGAGGCCAGTGACGGCACAGGGGGCGACATCCGATCGGCAAACGGAACGCCGGTGTTTTGTCCGTCAAGCCCGTGACATGCAGCGCAGTAGTAGGAGAAAGCCTGCCTGCCATCTGCGAATGTCTGCGCTGTTGCCGGCAGCGGATTCCGTAGCTTTCTGTTCCCCACCAGGAGCCGGTGTTTCATGCTCCACATCACTCGTAACTCTGTCTTTCCCGGAGGCTTGGCCTTGCATCCGATCAAAGCAGCCGCGGTCAGAAAGGCCGCTCCCGCCAAAAGAACGAATCCAGCCACACAAGCGAGTCCAATCAGGAGCCGGCGCATGTCAACCTACAATGTGCAGGGTCAGCATCATCCCACCATGCCCCGCCCCGCAGAACACTGAGCAGCGCCCGACAAAGTCGCCCACCTTTTCCGGAGTAAATCTCAACTCAGCCACGCCGTGCTTAGGCACCCTCAGATCGAGCCCGAAGTCGGGCAAACGCAGGCCGTGCTCCACGTCGCTGCTCTTGACCACCAGCACCACCGGCTCACCCTTCTTCAGCGTGATGAAGTTAGGTTCGAAAGCAAATCGCTTCGCGGTAATCTCCACTCGTCGTGGCTCAGACGATGGTGCGCCTGAGGCGCGGAAACCCATCGTCAAGGAAAAGACGGCGAGAACAATGACAACCATTTCGAATGACTTCTTCATAACTCTCCTGCAACGAAGTCTGCGTAGACACTGCAACTGCGATTTCGTAAACAACACCAACATATAGTCGCCGCTTTTGGCGTGTGTCATGCGTGTGTCAGGAGATTGTCAACGATTTGTCGCAAGCGCAAAGGCCGGCTGTTCTCCTGAAGCAGCGAGTGGAAATGACAATTCGCTGACATTGGTAAGACGCTCGCTTGACACTCATTTATCGATCTAGGGCGAAGCTGGTCCAATGTCAGGGCATCTGCCATATCATCCGCGCATCAAGTGGAAGGTTATCGCTCTCGTTGTGGCAGCCGCAGTTATATCCCGGCACCAGGCGGGGGCACAGAATGTTCCCCCTATTTCGGGCGGAACAGGATTCATCACCAGCACCAATGGCGGAAGCACCACTTATCTGCCCGTAATTGCTCCGACACTCGTGGTACCGCTCGGCAACCATCTGTTAGTGGAGAGCCGTGCAACAATTCTCGAGTCGTATTTTCCCCGCGGCGGTGGTCAGCCTGGATACACACACCAGCGGTTTCTCGGTCTCTCCTTTCTGCAGGCCGACTTGCTCGCTTCCAGCCATGTGAGCGTTGTCGCCGGCGAGTTTCTTACGCCCTTTGGCACCTATAACGAGCGCCTCAGCCCCATCTGGATCAGCAACTTTGAGGATGCGCCGCTGATTTACAGCCTCGGGACGATGAGCACGGCATCCAGCGTGGGCGGAATGGTGCGCGGTTCTGCTTACTCGAGCGACAAAGTCAATCTGACTTATGCCGGCTATTTTTCCGCTGCAAGCACAAATGAGCAGTTTGACTCGGAGAGATCGACGGGCGGACAAGCGAGTGCGTATTTCCCAATGCCTCGCGTAGAAATCGGCTACTCGTTCGGTCGGCTCCTGCAAGACACACGGGAGAATTTCAGCGGTGCACATCTCTGGTGGGAGCCGGCCGATACGTATCTGCGCCTGCGGTCGGAATACGCACGCGGCCCTCACGCGCAGGGCTATTGGATCGAGGCGGATTACCGGCTTGCGCGATTTCACGGAGAGGACAGTTTCGTTGGGCGCCTGGAGCCTGTCTTTCGAATGCAACAAACATTCCGGTCCGCCCCGGATTCAGAGGACGGGCTTCCATCGGCGAATACGCAACGAGCTGACTTTGCCATCGACTATCGCTTCGCGCACGAAATTCGAATCAACACCAGCTACTCCCGGCAGTTTTCGTCCATAGGCAATCGCAACATCTGGGAGACCGGGATTGTCTATCGCTTCCTGGTTCCCACATGGAGGAGCAGATGAATCGAGCAAGGATGCTGATGGCCGTCGCTGGCCTCGGAGCAGTGCTCCTCCCTTTGAGCGCACAAAGGACAGCACCTCACGACAGCCCGGGGCGTAAGGTGAAGCCGCCTGCGACTGCAGAGCCGCTTCGTGGAGAGCGTGTCTTCAAGCAGAATTGCGGCCGCTGTCACAATCCCCCGCAAAGCTTTCCGCCTCAGATCTCGGGGAGCATCTTGAGGCACATGCGGGTTCGCGCCGCTTTGAGTGCTTCGGATGAGAAAGCTCTTCTGCGCTTCATGAACCCGTAGAACAGGAAACCTCGCCCTGCACGGCATAAGTGGTCCGGGAGAACACTCAATGTACTTCATTCACAAGCACGTAGTTGTAAGCGGAGCCGGCGGATTCATCGGCGGCCACCTGGTAAAGAAGCTTCTTTCGTCCGGCGCTGCCAGCGTGCGCGCCATCGATATCAAGCCGTTCAGCGAATGGCACCAGCTATTCCCGGACGCGGAGAATCTGGAACTCGATCTAAGTGACCGCGCAAACTGCGCTGCAGCTTTGACCGGTGCGGATGTCGTCTTCCAACTTGCGGCAGATATGGGCGGCATGGGGTTCATCGAGCGCAATCGCGCGCTCTGCATGCTGAACGTGCTGATAAACGCGCACATGCTGCTGGCCGCTCGTGAGTGTTCGGTGGAACACTTCTTCTTCTCTTCCTCTGCCTGTGTCTACAACCTCGCTAAACAGTCGTCCGCTGTCGCGGTTCCACTACGCGAGGAGGACGCTTATCCCGCGATGCCTGAGGACGGCTACGGATGGGAAAAACTCTTCAGCGAACGGATGTGCCGCAATTTCGAAGAAGACTTCGGCCTGAAGTGTCGGGTGGCCCGCTTTCACAACGTGTATGGTCCCTTGGGAACGTGGTGTGGCGGGCGGGAAAAGGCGCCTGCCGCCATCTGCCGCAAAGTCATCGAAGCGAAGCTGTCGGGGAATCACTCAATCGAGATCTGGGGCGACGGGTCTCAAACCCGCAGTTTCATGTATATCGACGACTGCATAGCAGGCACACTTTTCATCGCCGCAAGCAACATAACGGAACCTCTGAACCTCGGCTCCTCCGAGCTCGTCACGATCGACCATCTTGTTTCCATGGCTGAGAGCTTCGCCGGCGTTCATCTCAAGCGGCGATACAACCTGCAGGCGCCGAAAGGTGTCAACGGTCGCAACAGCGACAATACCCGCATTTGGCAACTCCTCAATTGGGAACCATCGATTCCACTTCTCAACGGATTGAAGATCACTTACGACTGGATCGAGCAGGAGGTGCTGCGCGGTGTAACCCCTCGCCGCGAAATGGCACTGCAGGAGCACTATGCCGCCATCTAGCGGAATCGAATTTAACAAATTCGAGAAGACGCGCGTTGTCTACCGGCAGCGAGAGAACGCGCCAAGTGCCTGGACAACATCACGCACCAAGCGAATCTTCGATATTGCCGTTGTTCTTGCGTCCGCCCCCATCCTGCTTCCGTTGCTTGCGTCGATTGCACTTGCAATACGGTTATTTTCTGGCGCTCCCATTCTGTTTCGGCAAGTCAGAATAGGCGCGTTCGGACAGCCCTTCATCATTTACAAGTTCAGAACCATGCAGCATCCGGAATGCGAAAGATCGCCCATGGTCGCGGCTCTTTTTGCCAATCAGGTAACCCCAATAGGCGGTGTTCTGCGCCGATCCAAATTGGACGAACTGCCGCAGGTCTTTAACGTTTTGATCGGCGATATGAGCCTGGTTGGCTCGCGTCCGAAAGTGCCGGAGCAGCAACTGGCTGAGCTTTTGTGCCGGCCGGGAATTACAGGGCCCGCAACCCTGGCCTTTGCGCGCGAGGATGCCCTCTTCGCACAAATCCCGCAGGGCGCTCTGCCCGATTACTATCGGATGGTCGTGCTTCCGGTGAAGCAACAGATCGATGCCGACTACATGCAGAGTGCAACGCCGTTCTCGGATCTGCGTATTCTCTTCAGGACCCTGATGGGCCGCTGGGGATCGTCAACTTCCACGGCCGCAATCAGTCTGGAAAATACGGCGGCGCGCCGGTTCATACACGACGCATACGAGGACTCAGTCATGTAGATGAAAATCTCACGCGAACGAATCTCTAAAGAAGCGGGGGGACAGATTCCTTTCCGCTTGCCTGCGGGGACAACTTTCACTTGCGCGCGGACCTGCGACAACAGGTGGACGAGCGCCGTCTGCTCATTGTTCTCCGGGAGCACAGCACCGACAAAGCGAAGCGCCCTGCCGATACAGCGGCCAAGCTACTCTCGGCTTTCGTTCGAAAGGCATAGGTAAGCGTTCTCGGTCGCCTCTTGGTTGAGATCGCCATTCTCCACTCGACGCATTCCGCGAGCGACTCCAGCAGAGTGCTCAAGGATGCCGCCGACTTCTACAAGGTGGACGTGGACGCCATCACCGCCAGGGTCAGGCAGGAGTTCGCCGCAAAGGACAAGGCGAACGCCGCGAAGACGGCCGCGTCGAAGCCGCAGGCAAAGGCCATCAAAAAGCCAAGAGCGGGTTAATCGGAACCAGCACTTTGGCGGAGTCCACTCCACAGGCTCCGCCATTTTTCTGCTCACTGCCCGTCTGCCCGCCCGTGCATGATGCCCCTGCCATCGGGCAGGAACGCCGGTCTCGTCCCACCCGACGGTCATAAGCGTGCCCCAGACTCTGTTCGCTGCATCTGCGCGAATTCGTTTCACCGACAGCACGCCCGTTTGATGCTTGGCGGATTTCGCGTAGACCGAGTATCCCTCTTGGATACATTGGGGTTTCCGAGGACCAATCTGCAGGAGCCGCCTTGGGGAGCAAAAGGCGTTTTTGGACGAGTGCATTGGACTGTCGCCAGTTGAAACTGTCTGCTCAACGTAAATTTGGGAACGCTCGCCCTACTACTCTTTATCTGGTGGAAGCGCGAACGGACACCGTCCCAGAAGCGGTGCTTCCGTCGCGCGGTAAACCGCCTCGTGCGACTCGACTCTCCGGAACCTCAAACGAAAACGCTCCCTCTGGCTGGAGCCAGTTGTAGCGTTCCTCCACGCATGCGGCACTCGCCGGCAAATTCAAGCGTCAACCGACCGGGTGCTCGAAATCGAAAGAGGCAGAGGTGCTCGAAATCTCGAACCTCCTGCGGCCGAGTATTCCGGAGCGGATCAGGTATGTCAGAGTCTTAGCGCAAAAGGGCGTGCCTGTAAGGACAACAAACATGAACCATCGAAAGGAACGAGTGGCCATTACTCCACCGCGATCTTCTTCAGGGCCTCTCGCACTGCGGCATTGTCGGGATGTCGCGATAGGAACTCTTCGAGGATCTGGCGCGCCTGGCCTTGCTGCCCCGCTCTGTTATACAGAAGGGCGGAATTGATGACCGCACGGTCAAAGTCCGGTGAAAGGCGCCTGCACTCATCAAACTTTTCAAGCGCCTCACTCGACAGTCCCAAGCGAAGCAGTACTGCGCCGAGATTGTTGATTGCGTCGGGATTTGATGGCCGCAGCCTAATGGAGATTTCCAGTTCCGCACGCGCCTTCTTGAGGTCATTCTCCGACACCAAGGTCATGGCAAGATACAGATGAAGATCAGGATTGTCGGGCGCACGGGCAACCAACTCTTCCATCGCCCTTTCGGCGTCTGACACCCGACCTTGAAACTCATAAATGCGCATCATGTTGGCAACGGCATTCATGTGGTTCGGATTGGCTTGAGCGGCGCGTTTGAATTGTTCGAGAGCCTCGTCGTACTTCTCTTCCGTACCTGAGATCGAGCCCAGGTTGTTCCATGCGTCGGAGTCCTGCGGGTTCAGGTGCGTGGCTTCGTTCAAACATTTACGGGCTTCGCCATACATCTTCTTGTTCAAATAGATTGTGCCCAGATTGAACCACGCAACTTCGTGTCCCGGATCATCGTCGATGGCGCTATGGAAGGCGGCCTGGGCTTCGTCAGCGTAGCCATACTCGGAGAACGCAATCCCGAAACTGAGGTAGTCGTGTTTCAGAGCCGCGCCGTAATAAGGGCCGGGAAATGGCATGGCGCGAGCAAGTCTCGCCTCCACTGTTTGGGGAGCGGACTTTGCGTCGTCGATCACGCTCTGTGGCAGAACAACTCCGCCATAGACGCGGATGATCCCTCCACTCGCATCGAGCAGAAACGACACAGGCGATGGCAAATCGCGGCGCCGATCGAAGAGGTATCGGTACTGGATATTCCAGGCGCCGGCAGCGTGCTCATCCGCCAGGTGAAGAGGGAAGCTCAGCTGAACTGACCGAGCGAGATCATCAATGGCAACCCGGTCGGCGCCTGAAGACAGGACCACTGCGAATAGCGCAAGGCTTGCAGTCGAAAGATCTGCAAAGGCCTTTTGCAAAAGTTCAAGCTGCAAGCTGCTGTCCGTACAATTGGCTCGGATAAACGTGAGCAGCACCGGTCGTCCCCGCAGCGCGCTGAGCTGGCTCATCTCCCCCTTCAGGTCTGGAAGCCGAAGATCGGGTCCCAAAAGTGGAGCGATCAACCAAGTGCTCACGGTCTTTGGCTCAGGCGGACAGGCCAGTACAGCCACGGAGGATCGAGTGTGCGATGGGCCGGGCGCATAGGGCGCTGCCTGAACAGCCGGTTCGTCCTCTTCAATCTGTACACGGCGGTTCACGGGCAGATTGTCGTAACGGGCGACCTTTCCGGTTGGCCAACGAACCGATATGGACACAGGATGTGAAGCTTTACCTAGCCCGAAAAACAGCTCCTTCGTATGTTGTGATGCAAACCCGGAACCCGCTGAAATGAACTTCGTCTGCCGCGTAGCCCCAGATTCAAGTGTTACCAAAGCGCCGATCGCATCCCGGTTGCTTGCGTGGCCCCTGAGTCGAAAGACGATCGAATTACCGATGCCTTCGAGGTCATTGCGCAGGATTCTCACTTGCGGACCAGTGCGATTCTTGAGAACCAATTCCAAGCGTCCATCGTGGTCAAAGTCGCTTAACGCATAGGCGCGGCAGTCGTCGATCAGATCCAGTCCAAGCGCGCCTGAGACTTCAGAAAAGCTGCCATCGTTGTTATTGGCGAAGAAGACATTCCGTTGATACCCGCTCCAGGAGTAGTCGGAGCGAACCAGTTCATTGATAGCATTCCATGCCTGCTCATATTCGGGTGAAGCACCCATGGGAGTCAATGAACGCTGGGCCACCTGTCTCCAGAAAAAGCTCTGCAAATCAAGGCGTTCCGGGCCGGACACAAATCCATTCGCGACGTAGAGATCGGGCCAACCGTCATTGTCGAAATCCCATGAAGCGCAAGACCACGACCAACCGCATTTCGATGTTCCAGCCGCGGCGCCGATATCCTCGAAGGTTCCAGAGCCCGTGTTCCGGTAGAGCGAATTTCCCATATTGTGTTTTTGGTAGAGCGCGCGTACGGCAGGATCGACCCCTGACAGAAAGTGGTCATCGGCCGTGATACGCTGGCCCTCCGGCAGCCACATATTGGCCACGTACACGTCCTGGAGTCCATCGTTATCTATGTCCGCCCAACAGGTGCTCATCCCCGGCCCGTAGTCCTCCACACCCACTTTGGCAGCGATGTCGGTGAAGGTACCGTCACCATTGTTGCGGTACAGATTCTTCCTACCGAAATCGTTGGCCACGTAGAGATCGGGCCAACCGTCATTGTCGTAATCACACCAAGCGGCTGCGAAGCTGAAGCGGTGATTATTCTGGTCCATGCCGCTAGCTTCGGTCACGTCGTCAAATGTGCCGTCGCCACGGTTGCGAAAGAGAAAATTAGGCGGACCATTCTGTGCGTCGTAATAGGGCGAAGGATACTGATGATGATTCAATCCTTTGTAATAATTGTAGGCGCATAAATAGACGTCTAAAAAGCCATCGCGGTTGTAGTCTGCCACGGCCGCGCTAGTAAAGGTTCCTTGTGGTGCACGAGCAAAATGAAATGCATCTGGTTGCGGTTCGAAGCGGCCATTTCCGATGTTGGCGAACAGGAGTGGACCGCCTGCGCGCACGACCAGTAAATCCTGCCTGCCCCTATTTTGAAAATCGACAAACAATGCGGACGCGCTGCCATCGATAATACCTGTCCCCGATGCCTCGGTAACGTCTTCAAACGTACCATCGCCGCGATTGCGGTAGAGCCGGTTGGGCAGTCCCGCAGGCTGGCACACATAGAAGCTGTCGTGTCCGCTGCCATCCATGTCGCCCACAGCGACCCCGTGGTTGCCGTAGACGTCGATACCTGTAGCACCGTCAAGCACAGTCCGCCAGTAATCAATTCCGGGAAGCAGTTGCGTCATGCCCGCTGTATCCGCGGCCAGGCAGCGCCCGGTGATCTCCGTGAACCCCGGCCCAGTAAGCCGGCTGCGAACCTCGGAATCTGCGACCCACTTCGACACTACCCAATGCTGTTGCTGGTCCCGCGTCCGATCAGCCTTGCGCCAGGATAGATGCCAGGCGCCGACTCGCTGCTCTCTCGAACCATTGTGAGCAATTCCTACCAAATTGAAACGAATATCGGTGTCTATACCAGGGGGTAGGTCGCAGGTGACGCGGATTCCGTAAATCTGGAGGTCGAAGGTTTCAATCGAGGCAAACGCAGCAAGGTAAGCAGTCCACCCCGCGATAAACTTTTCCCGTCCCATATTCTCTAGACTGTCAAAGGTTCGCCTCTCTGTTTCAAGCGGTGGTACAGTGCGCAAGGGGATGGTCTTCGAAGGCACCAGGGAGCAGGCGCTGAGTGATTCAGAGAGATGCAACAGTATGGCATTTGCATTTCTGGCAGGGTTGCGAACTGAGGAACTCCACAAATCCAGCACAGGCTGAATTTCAGCAGCATACTGCTCACACACGAAATCATCAGCCGCAGGATCCAGCTTGGAGATGAATTTTTCGAGGAGAGGAGGGTACAAAGTAGGCGATGTTGCCAGACACAAGGAAGACTGCGCTGCCGCAGCCGGCAGGGGAAGGCCGGCGGCGCGCATCTCTGCCATCCGCAGTGCCAGGAAAATGCCCCCTGACCGGAGAAATGTTCGCCGGGAGAATTCTCCCGGAGTATTGCAGCCGAAAAAGTAACCGGGGAGCAAAGAATCTCTTATCATGACTTTCGTGGTTCGTGAGTTGGCTTCAGTCCTTCACAGTCAATTTCATTAGATCATTTGAACCGGTAGATTGGAAGCGAATCGCAATAACCTCATGCATTATAGCCACATGAATTGAAATGCTCTTCTCATGTCTGAAGAAGAGCGTCGTTCGGACCGCTGACGACGCGGCAATTTTCGATACACTGCTCGCGTTTTGGTGAGTCTGCGAGAAAACGGTAGACGAAGCAGGCTGCCCAGAGGGCTTGACGACCCCAAAATTCCTGAGTGCCAAATGGCCCACCTAACCTGAGGTCTTCGCGCTTGATGGAGAGCCGGGCTTGGGCTACTGCAAAAGGGAAGCCCCCCGGTTTTGCCCTTTCAATTACCCACAACTCGGGCCTGCCGGTGTCGGTGTTGACGGAGCAGATTCGGTCTCAAGCGAGATACTTTTCAGAGGGTACTGCTGGGCATTGAACTGTTGTTATGGAAGCAACAGCAAAACAGGCAATCGCACCGGAGACTTGTGTCGACCAGGACTGGATCGAGCAGGAATTGGCAGCCTCGACGTTGCCGGATGCGCGGCTGGAGAAGCGGTTGCAGCATCTGGTGGAGCAGATGGCCGTAGGCTTGGGGCGCAGCATTCCCCTGGCATGTCAGGACTGGGCCGCCACCAAGGCCGCCTACCGGCTTTCTCCAACGAGCGGATCTGCGAAGAGCAAATTCTAGCCACGATCTCACTGACCGAGGGGCGATCAACGCCTGATTCTGTGTTCTTGGTTCTCGAAATTGAAGACACGCTGGCCAGTTCACCTCGTTTATCCAGTAATTTACCGTAGGTTACTCCATCGAAAACGCTTTGCAAATAAAGGATTTATACTCATTTCGGTGGTGTTTACCGTAGTCCACCTTGCGACTGATATTAGGGATCAATATTCATTCTTCCCATACCACGTTACTAGAAAATGCGGCAGGGACCACTGTAACGATTTCTAATGCGGGGTACTTTTCAGGAGGAAACACCAGTGAAGCGAATACGCATTTTGGGCGGCATCTGCCTGCCCATTACTCTGTTCTTGGCGTCGCTAGCCACTACTTTGGCACTGCGCGCACAAGATCTGACGACCACAGCGAATCTTACCGGAACAGTCACCGACAGCACGGGCGCGGTCGTCGTCCAGGCCACGGTCACTGTCTCCGGCGTGGACAACGGAGTTGTCCGCACCGTGAAAACGGACGCCGTTGGCGGCTACAACGTCGCTTTGCTTCCCCCCGCGACCTACAATGTGAGGGTCGCAGCGAAGGGCTTCCGAGCTTACAAACAGGACGGCATCACCCTTCGCCCCGGTCAGGGCGCAAGGCAGGATGTAGCACTGGCCGTTGGCTCTGAAAGCGAGGTGGTCGTCGTCAACGCGCAGGCGCCTCTTGTCAACACCACCGATGCCAATCTGTCGGCTGAGATCGATTCGAAGCAGGTCCAGGATCTTCCGCTCAACCTTCGCAACGTCTATGGGTTAGCCGTCCTAAACTCTTCCGTACAGAACTCTTCCGAGAATCAGACATTGGGCGAGGGTGGAACCTCAGGCAAAGCCGATCAAGATATCTCATTCATGAACTTTGGCGGCGGTTTCTTCGGAACTTCTGCTTATATGCTGGACGGCATCTGGGATACGGACAGCACCTGGGGCGCGGTTATCTACGTTCCCTCGGTTGAAGCTACGGCTGATATGAAGATTCAGACCAACTCGTTTACCGCGCAGAGTGGATTCAGCACGGGCAACGTCTTTCAGGTCGAAACCAAGTCGGGTTCGCACGACTTCCACGGGGATATGTTCGAGTTCATCACGAACGAGAAGCTCGACGCGAACAAATGGGCCAACAACCTCAGCGGTTTAGCAAAAACCCCTTTCCGCCGCAATCAGTTCGGGGCCAGCGCGGGCGGACCGCTCTACATTCCCGGACTCTACAAGCAGCGCAACAGGACTTTTGTCTTTGGCGTCTATGAGGGGCTGCGTCAGAGCACCCCGAACAATGGCACCTTTTCCGTTCCAACCGAGAAGATGCATTCCGGAGATTTCTCTGAGTGGTATGTTCCAACAGCGGCCTCAGGCATAACGAATACGAATTTGGGTACGGATGCTTTGGGGTATCCGATTTTATACCACCAGATCTACGATCCGTACTCAGGCATCGTCGTGAACACCGGACAAAGCTACACGAATCCCATCACTGGCCAGCTTTCACCACAGGCGGCCATCTGCCCCCAGGTTCCGAATGGTTCAGGGCAGATGTACACACCGCCCACATGCAACTATCGCTTCCCAGTCCCCAATAACAATCTTGCCGCCGCTAATCTGCTCAATCCAGTAGGCGTCGCGCTCATGTCGTACTATCCGAAGCCGACCACGTCCGGGTATGTGAACAACTACGTTGCCGCCGCATCCGCGCCGACCACCTCGGACGAGTACATCATTCGCGTCGACCACAACATCAGCGATGCCAGCCGCATGTATTTCCGGTGGGCACATAAGAACGAGCAGAAGACCAACTCGCCTCAGTATTATGACGCCGGGTACGGTGGCGATGATCCGGGTGGCCCAGGTAATGTCCGTCCCAACAATCGGTACAGCGTCGCCGCCGGTTTCAGCCACGTCTTCAATGCGACTACCGCGGTCAGCGCGAATGCCGGATTCCAGCGTTGGTTTCAGGACGGTGTAGACCAGGGGTATCCCTTCGATTTCAGTACTATCGGTTTGCCGCAATTCCTGACCAAAAACTCGTCGCTGTTTCCTGTAGTCAACAATGACTTCAGCTCCCTTGGCCCAGTTGCAGGTTGCGAATGTTTGCCGGCCACAAATGTGGGCAGTGTGGCAGCCGATCTGACCAAAGCGCTCAAGAAGAACGCTCTCTCGATGGGATTTATATACGTGGTCCTGCAGAACAACAACGGATTCAATCCGGCCGATACGACGTTCAACTTTTGGGCTGGCGACACGGGCGACCTTCTCAACGTGAGCGGCGCATCCCTTCCCAACACCGGTTCGGGCTTGGCGGGGATGTTGATGGGCAATCTGAGCAGCGGTGGCGGTACCTCCAACAATCTCGGCACCGCGCCCGAAGATAAGTACACTGGCTTCTACATCCAGGACGACGTTAAGCTCACCAGAAACCTGACTGTCAACCTCGGAATGCGCTGGGAGTTCCAGACCCCCTGGACCGAGCGGCATAATCGTTTGGCATACTTCGACTATGACGCCCAAAATCCAATCGGCGGCGGAGCTATTGGCGAGGAGATCTATGTCGGCGGCAATAACTCTCGCCATCAGAATGCTACAAACTTCAGAAATTTCGCGCCTCGCATAGGCTTTACCGAACAGATTTCGCATAATCTCGTCGTCCGCGGCGGTTATGGCATCTTCTATCCGCCTGCGCAGTTCACTGGGACAATGGCCAGCCCCGGTTACAGCCAGTCCACGCCGATTAGCGGCATGACGAACAATGGCCTCACAGTGGGTACGAGCCTGAGTAATCCCTTTCCAAACGGATTGATTACGCCCACGGGGAACGCCAAGGGGCCTCTGACAGACGTTGGATATGGCGCCAGTACGGGCGTTCCGTACGTTCGGGATTCACCAATGCTCGAGGAGTACTCTCTGGGCATTCAGTATGCATTTACGCCGAACGACGTACTCACGGCCAGCTATGTCGGCAACCGTGGAACTCATCTAATGACCACCGGCCTTTCCCGCAGCAACGTGAACCCGGCGCTGGTTGTGCCGGGCAATACCCTTTCTTCGCAGTATGTGCCGAATCCGTACTATGGCGCGATCACCTCAAGCGGATGCGGCGGTTACAGCCTCTCCGCAGCGACCATACCTCTGGGCAGATCGATGCAGCCCTACTCGGAGTATTGCGGTGTGTGGGAAAACGAAGCGCCCGTGGGCGACTCGTACTACAATGCGCTGCAGGCAGACTTTAACCATCGCTACCACTCCGGACTCAACCTGTTGGTCTCGTACACTTTTTCAAAGTTCCTCGATGATACAGGTGGAAGCGCTGAATGGGCGTATGTAGGCAGTAATGGCGGCGACTTCAGAAACCCCTACGACGTAAAGATGGACAAGTCCGTCGACGGCAGCAACATCAAGCACAGCCTGGTGGTAAACTACTCCTACGCACTACCTTTCGGCAAGAAGGGTAAGTTTGCCAATCATGTCAACGGGGCAACGGATGCAATCATCGGTGGGTGGCAGGTTACTGGCATCACAAGCGCCAAGTCCGGCTTCCCGCTTCACCTCTGGAATAATGGAATCGTGGATCCCTTCCAGGGAGCTGCATACGCCGATGAGGTTGGCAGTCCCAAACTCAAATCCGGTAGAAGCTACAAACAGTGGTTTAACACCGAAGCATTCGCCCCTTCCGCAGAGTGGACCTATGGCACCGCCAGCCGGTACCAGTCGGATCTTCTCTCTCCTGGTTACGTCGATTACGATGCGTCGATTCAAAAGGTATGGGGTCTTCCCTTCGAGAAGCTGAAGGTGCAGGGTAGGGTCGATTTCTTCAACGCATTCAACCACACCAACCTGTATGCACCGAATACAAACGTCCAAGGCTCGTCTGAAGGACAGATCACAAATGCCGGGGATAACCGTCAGATTCAGGGCGGAGCAAAGATCTTCTGGTAAATCGGTGAACTGATGCAATCACTTGCTCGGCGCGCTGTGCTTCTCATGCTGTTTTTCGCAACTCTTGCAGCCTGCCCATTTGATGGGCAGGCGCAGGATCTGGATAAACTGCTGGAAAGTGCGCGCGCCGCGCAATCTGCGGGGAACTATCCAGACGCGGCGAGATTCTATAGCCGCGCGACTGCTCTTGCTCCGGCTTCTGCTGAGCTTTGGGCTAATCGCGGAATCGTAGAGTATCTTGCCGACCAGTTCGATGCGTCCGCGACAAGCATGAAACACGCTCTGCGACTCAATCCCAGTCTTTTTGCGCCCTTGCTTTTTCTCGGCAAGACATATGTACAAACAGGCAAGCCGGCACAGGCGCTGCCCTATCTCAATCGGGCGCATTCTCAACGGCCGAGTGATCCTGAAGCCCTTCTAGGCATTGGCAAAGCAAACGCGGCGTTGAGTCGGCAACGGCAGGCAGCGACCTTTTACGCGGAGGCAACGCACGTATCCCCGGAAAGCGCCGAAGCCTGGCTTGGCCTGGGCGCTGCATCCCTAGAGGTCATCACAGAAGATGGCCGCAGCTTGGCTGCTTCCGCGGCGCATTCCACGTGGGCACGTGCTCTCTATGCCGATGAACTATTTGCACAAGGCAGGCCTCTCGAAGCTTCGGATGCCTACAGAGCGGCACTGGACGAGGCCCCGCCCGCACAGAGGGCCGCCTTTTCCCGCACAATCGAGTTGATGCAATCGCGCCCAGATTTGTTTCCACTGCCGCCAAACTCTCAAGAAGCATTGCAGCGCCTAGGCGCGCAACTCAAAGGTGATCAGGATAAGGCAGCCTTGCTGCCGTGCGCTCCAGCGGATCGCCAGCTCCAGCCGAGTACAGGACCGATGGTCGACGCGGCCTGCGCGTACTGGGCGGGCGACTACGAGCGCAGCGCTGCCCAGTCATGGCAGGCGCTAAGGCAGTTACCGCAGAGCGCCGAAGCGCTGTATTGGTCGGTGAAAGCCGACGAACGCCTTGCCGTCGCGGCGCTATCCCGATTCGAGGATCTGGCTCCAAAGTCTCCCACAAACTATGACTTGGTAGGCGACCTCTACCGCGATGAGCGAAACGCTGATAGCGCGATTAGCGAATACAGGAAAGCACTGGCCATCGATGGTCACGATCCTGCAGCGCTAATGGGTGTGGCAGCGGCATATCTCTCTGCGGGCAATTTTGAAGACGCTGCCTCAATGGACCAGATCGCCCTTGAAGATCGCCCACTCGATCCGCAATTGAACGTGCTCATGGCCGAGGCTCTCGTGGCGAGAAACCACTTTGACCAGGCAAAGCCTTATCTAGCAAAATGCCTTGCCGCTCCAACTGAACTTCAGCTTCGAGTGCATTACCTGTTGGGCCGCGTGGCGCTCGAGGACGGCGATAAGAAAGAGGCGATCCATCAGTTAGAACTTGCGTTACCCGGAGATAAGGACGGCGGTACGCATTACATGCTTTCGCGTCTCTACAGAGAGACCGGCAATCTCGCCCAGTCACAAAGGGCCTTGGCGGGAGCCAAAGCTCTGATCAAAACGCGCGATGCCAATGCTGTTACCGCGGTACGGGAAGCAACCTCAACAACTCCATAGAGAAGGATGGCCGATTTCAAACAGTGCCCAAGAATCTCATGCACTTTCGCTCATTTTTCAACAACTGTGGCGCGGAACTCCCTCGCGCGGGTTTAAGATGTGAGACGCTCGATTGGTTTGAGGAGGTCCACCGGCATGCCCCCGACTTCGAGCGTTCGGTCATCGGCGCCTTGCTCGTCCGTGATAACGAAAGTCAGCATACTAAAGGACGACAGTTTCTCGAAGAACTTCTTGCGCGACACTCCGACGGCTCAGCCATGCACAGCTCTCTGGATAAAATGGGGATGGAATGAGAATTGCGCGTATTGTGGCGTGTATATCCATCATGTTTGCGTCGGCGACGCTCTGGGCAACGGTTGCCGGGCCAACATCTCTTTCCGGGGTCGCTCGCGATGGGGCGGGGAAACCCCTTGTTGGCGTCAGGATCGCACTGACTCGTGGCGAAAACGCCTCACTCACTTTTCAAACCACTAGCAATTCATCAGGGGAGTATCGCTTTGTTAGCCTCGCTGCCGGAGAGTATTCTCTGGTAGCTGAACACAGCGGTTATGCGACCACTGGGCCTCTTGCAGTGCGCATTGTGTCCGCATCCATTCCGCTGACGGTCGATCTTACGCTGGAACGGAGTTCCTCCGCGCAGGGAGCAGATTCGCAGACAGCCTCACATTCTCCACTTGAATTCCAGTCATCTGGAATTCGCGGCGTTATCGATCCGGGCGGTTACTCCGCATCGACCGGTAGTGCAGCTTCCGGTCTCTTGCGGGGAATCGCGGACATGAGGAGGACGGATAGGCGCTCTGACATAGCGGATTCGAAAGACTGGCCGTGTGGATTGGAGGCGGAACTTCGCCAGGCGGTTGCCGAGCATCCAGAGCAGGAGGACGCCAATCGGCGGCTCGGGCATTTCTATGCGGCGCACGGTCAGCCAGCAAAAGCGATTCCCTTATTCAAGCGAGCTTTGCAGATCAACGGATCCGACGCCGTCGCATTGCGGGAACTCACGGTTGCTCTGATGCAGGATGGAGAGTTCGGGGAGGCAAAGAAAGTTCTTCTACCGCTGGTGAAGCTTCAGGCCGAACCTGATCTTCACCAGCTTCTTGCCCGCGCCGATGAAGGTTCCGGAATGTTCCAACAGGCCGCGCTGGAGTACCGGGCGGCCGAAAGCAAGGAACCGAGTGAGGAAAGCATCTTCGGTGAGGGATACGAGCTACTCTTGGCTGGATCAATTGCAGATGGAATGGGCGTTTTTGATGCCGGTATCAAGATGTACCCTCGATCGATCTCGCTCCGCGTTGGAGCCGGAACTGCGCAGTGTTTGCTGGGTAGGACTTCTGAGGGGCTTCGCAGTTTTCTTGATGCCACGGACATCGATCCTGCCGACCCGCGGCCATATTCATTCCTGGCCAGTGCGTCGGGCATCTCGAGTGACGAGCGTGATCGAGTACAAGCGAGCTTCAAGCGATTTCTGGATCGCAAGTCGGACAACGGGCTCGCGAGTTTTTTCTACGCTCTTGCACTATCGAGAGGGAGTTCCGCCGCCAACGCAGATCGGATTGAGACCCTGCTCTTGCGGGCCATTCAGTTAGAACCAAATCTTGCCAAGGCTCACCTGTTACTCGCGGAAATGTATTCTCGGCGCAGCGATTACGAAGACGCAGTTCCAGAATTTGAAGCGGCTGTTCGCTTGGCCCAGGATACGAGTGAAGCACATTATCGTTTGGCCTTGGCATATAAGCACATTGGCCGTCCTGAGCAGGCGGTGCGCGAGATGGAGATATTCCGGCTGTCCAAGAAGGATCAGGAATCGGGATTTAGCGGGGAGAGCATCAACATTGCTCAGTTCGTCTCCGTGATGAATCCGCCCGGACAGCGTTCCAATCCCGAGACACCATGTCCCGCTTCTCCGTCAAGTCAGGATTCAGCTCCATGACCCAGGCCTGCGCCATTAGGCTCGTACTACCACCTTGCACAAATGCACCGCAGCATAGAAGTAAGTCCGTTACTCAAAGCGCTTCTCACCGCACGAAATTGCTCGAACAAAAGCGGTGCGAACGCGCAGCCATCGCTCCGCAGGCGCGAGCGATGTATGTAGAACAACGTTCCCTGAGCGATTGTCCCGGAGACAGCAAGTCACACTGCCAGACTCAGAACCCACGATGCTCGCCAGAGATCTACCAATACTGCGTCGCTACGATATTTTCCTTGTCGAGGGCTTGGTTCAAAACCTTAACGTGGAGCACAACCTGCATGTTCATCTTTTGCCAGCCCGGGGGAGCACTCTGCCCGAGCTCTTCCATCTCGCGCGGACTGGTGAGGAACTCTGCGGCGGTCTCAGTGCCGAGCTCGCCGATGCCGGCCACACTAACGATTACCTGTCCCGTCTTCGGATCGAGCAGGCGGGTGATGACTGCGTAATCTTCCTGTATTGCGTTATTCGGAAGCCTAACGATCTTCCAACCTTTGGTCCTCCCCCAGGTGTCTTCAATGTGGTCGCCTTCCTTGAAGACGAAGCGCAATTGATGGGTTATGTTCAGTGTCCAACTGTTGTTAAAAGCGCCGATTAGGATTGCGGATGAGCCAATCAGATCTCCCGTGGCAATGTCCGAGCCGTAGCGAATCTCGTAGGGATGCTCGTAGCGCGTCATGAGTGACACGAAATAGGCGCAGGCCTTCGGGTCACTCGTGGTGTTCGGTACTGGGATCAGATCGCTGGCATTGATTTTCTCCTCGGAGGGAGGGTTAATAAAAACCTCAGGGCCCTGGTTTTCAATGTGATGTTCCTTTCGGTAACGATCGAGAAAGCTGGCGGACAATCGATACAGGGCATTCTGGCCTCCGTAAATCAAGACCGGTTTCGAACCGCCGAGAACCGGCGACCAGAACTTCCCCAGCGCATCCGACCCTTGATGGAAAAATCGCAGCACTGTCATTGCGGATAAGACAACCACGGTCAGAGCGGCCGCAATCCAAAGAGCTCGATAGCGAAAATGCGGGAGGACGATCTTCCGTTCCTGTTCAACCGCCGGCACCGCTGCATGTGACGGCTGCAGAGGCTCCGTCGCGTCCAGCGCGGTATCTGGGGCGACCGATGGGGCGATGTGCTCCTGCGGAAGGACCTCGAACAACGCGACGTATGAGCCAGAAGGAATCGCAATACGGACCCTGGAATTGGCGTGGGCCGCGTCCTGGTAATACTGGGCCAGCCGCTTGCGGATGTCGGCGGCTCGGATTCTCACGACCGGGTCCTCGCTCGTGTCGTAGTCGTTGCGCTTTCCGAAGACCTCGATGCCGATTACACGTTCACGCAGAGACTCCCGCTCCTGTTTGAGAGTTCTCTCAACTACGTAGCGAAGCATATCCTGGCATTGCCTGCTGGTGCAAAAGGGGGCGCTACGGAGTATGTCCTTCATGGCACTTCGAATTATGGCTGGCTCGACATCGGCTGCTGCTTGATGTGCTTGCGCCACGCCCTCTTGAGCTGCCATTTTGAGTCACCGCCGATCGAACACGCTGATGTAGATCACCGTCCGTCGCGCCGGAGACTCGGTCGATCCTTCAATGAGGCTCGCACACAACGCGGGCGAGCTCTGCCGAAAAAGCCTTCGTGACGAAGCCAGCAAGTTGAGTATAGACACCCATTATACATATTCGTTACGGGCGAGTAGCAAGCGCACCGGACCGCGAGCGAATGGCCACTCCAGCTTCAAAAACAAGTAAGCTACCTCTGCTGCTATCCGTCATGGAATGAGAAGCATACGTTGTGACTCGACCCCCACTACTGTAAATTACCTTGCCCTTTTCCCCGCCGGGACGTTCCATTGACATTGATTCCTTGTTGAGCGCGCTGAGTCGATCAAAGGTGTGTGGAGGCCGAGGAATGTGTTCTTAACTGTGCGAGGAGATTCATGCGATTCAGAGCAAAGGAAGGCAGATGCCGGAGAGCGGCGTGTAGAACCTTGGCGATGGGATACCTGTTCTTAGTACTCATAATTGCGCCTTGCGCGCTCGCACAGCAGACTCCAAGTTCCACCCCGTCTGTTGAGGGCGTGAAGCAGAACTCAACCGGGGTCAATATCCGCCTCATCCGTGGCACACTACGTGTCCGGCCGTGTATGCCGAACGTGGCGCGAATTACCTACTATACCGGGGCGACTATTCCAGATCGTTCCAGCGCGTTCCTGTCCACCACGGTCTGCAAGTCCACTTCATTCACTTTGCAAAGCGATCCCAAAGCTGTGATCATTCATATGCCGGATCTCGTGGTTAAGGTCGATCGAACCAGTGGAGCCGTGCGCTTTGAGACAATCGATGGTACCGAACTGCTGCGAGAGTCGGATTTCCCCCAGCCCAGGCAAATAAAGCCTGTAGTGACGAATGGAGAGCCAACGAATCGCGCATCTGTGTGGTTTGCCCTGACGCCTGAGGAAAGATTATATGGCCTGGGGCAACATCAGAACGGATTGCTCAACCAGCGCAACCTCGAATTTGAATTGTCGCAGGACAATACCAACATTTCGATCCCGTTCTTCCTCTCTTCCAAGGGCTACGGCGTCTTGTGGAACAACGCATCAGTCACTCGTTGGAACAACCGCTTCCAGCCAGTGTTGAACGTAAGTTCAAACGTGGCCGATGCCATCGACTACTTTTTTGTTAATGGGCAGAATTTTGACAGGATTGTTGCGGATTATCGCAAGCTGACCGGCGATGTACCGCTCTTTCCTCTCTGGGCCTACGGATACTGGCAATCGAAACTTGCTTACGGCAGCCAACAAGAGCTTCTTGGTATTGCCGAGAAATATCGCAACCTCCATATCCCCCTCGACAATATCGTGCTCGATGAGGGTTGGGAGACGGTGCTGGGATCCCATACCTTCAATGATCAGTTTCCCGACCCGCGTGCCATGGTGCAGAAACTTCATGACGAAAATGTCCACATCATGGTGTCTATCTGGCCCGTGTATCAGCCGGGCAGCGCGAATTACAACACCTTGTTGAAAGAGGGCCTTTCCACGGGGGAAGGGGTTAACAAGATCGCTCCCTGGGTTCAAGGAACTCGTCTCTATGATGCATTCAGCAAGAAGGGCCGCAGGACCTACTGGCAGCAGGCGAAAAACTCCCTGTTCGACATCGGCGTGGACGCTTTCTGGCTTGATTCAACAGAACCCTCGGATACATTTGGCGAGGAACAGGGGCCAATGCTCGCCGGCGCACACACCGCAATGGGCAATGGCTCTCGCCTTGCGAACCTCTTCCCCTTCATGACCACCGCTGCAATCTATGATGGGCAGAGAAGCGTTACAGACCGTAAGCGCGTTTTCATTCTTACCCGCTCGGCTTTCATGGGCATGCAACATCAGGCGTCGTCCGCCTGGTCCGGGGACACTGCAACAAACTTCCAGACACTGAAGCGGGAGATCCCGGCAGGTTTGAATTACTCAATGACCGGGCTTCCTTACTGGACTACGGATATCGGAGGCTTTCTGGGGGGGGACACGAGTGATCCGGCCTATCAAGAAGTCTTTGTGCGGTGGTTTCAATATGGCTCATTTTGCCCTATCTTCCGCGTGCACGGAGTGAGGAGCAATCACCAGAATGAACTCTGGTCTTACGGCGAGAACGCCCAAACGATTCTCACGCTCTACGACCGTCTTCGCTACAGG